>FSSH01000594.1_pt2 | contig 55642 bp, 56 predicted proteins | sample 1166101 | NCBI WGS metagenome assembly FSSH01 (sample SAMEA32972668, study PRJEB13176) | freshwater metagenome | biome: Drinking water system; feature: Biomass in drinking water that filtered by 0.45 um membrane; material: drinking water | place: USA | collected 2012-12-20 | depth 0 m | reverse complement strand
TAGACCCAAGCGGGCTCGCCCGAGTACCCCGTACTTTACCACCCCCTACGCTGCTTTTGAAGTCGAGAGTGTTTTTTGACGGCGCGGCTTTGAGGCTCGGGCACTCTTCACAACATCGAACACAAACTCGCCGTCTTTGAGGCCCACCTGGATGGTGCCGCCTTCAAGCACACCGCGACTCACCATGAAGGAAGCAACCGGGGTTAAAATTTTTGTTTGAATGAGACGCTTCAGAGGGCGCGCGCCGTACTGCGGGTTGTAGCCTTGCTTCGCAAGGAAGTCGTACACATCGCTCGTTATGGAGAGCGTAATGTCTTTTGCGCGCAGGCGCTCAGTCACCAACTTCACCTGCATTTCCACGATGTTCCGAATTGCCTCAGGCGAGAGGATGTTGAAGAGAATGATTTCGTCCAGACGGTTCAAAAACTCCGGCCTAAAGTAGTCCTTGAGCTTGCCCGTCACCTTCTCCTTCACCAGCTCGTACTCCCTCTGGTCGTCGCCGCTTTCAGTAGAGAAACCGAAGTTCGACATTTTATCGATGTACTCGGCACCGATGTTCGAGGTGAGGATGACAATTGAGTTCTTGAAGTTTACCCGCCTCCCCTTCGCGTCGGTCAGCTGCCCGTTGTCCAAGACCTGGAGAAGAATATTGAAAATCTCGGGGTGCGCCTTTTCAATTTCGTCGAACAGAACCACCGAGTACGGCCGGTGGCGAACTTTTTCAGTGAATGCGCCGCCTTCGTCATGTCCCACGTAACCAGGGGGCGAACCAATCAGCTTAGAGACTGAGTGACGCTCCATAAATTCGCTCATGTCTACTCGAATGATGGCGTTCTCGTCGTCGAACATAAACTCGGCAAGCGCCTTTGAGAGCTCTGTCTTACCGACGCCGGTGGGCCCCAAGAAGAGGAACGAGCCAATGGGCCTGTTCGGGTCAGCAATTCCAACACGCGAACGCTTCACCGCGTCTGCCACTAAGCGCACCGCCTCGTCTTGTCCCACGACACGACTCTTGAGTTCCTCGTCCATGCGCGCAAGTTTCTGCGCCTCGGCTTCGAGCATGCGCGAGACGGGAACTCCCGTCCAGCGGGCCACCACTTCAGCAATATCCACTTGCGTGACCTCTTCTTTCAACACGCGACGCGAACGCTGGAGGCGTTTCAGTTTCGCGAGTTCGCGCTCAAGGTTTTGGTTCAGTTCAGGCAATTTGCCGTAGCGAATTTCAGCAGTCTCGGCTAAGTCCGCGCGCGCCTCAGCGCTGTCAGCATCAGCCTTCAGCTGGTCGATTTCCTTTTTAAGACTACTGATGGCAGTCAGCGCTTCTTTTTCATTTCGCCACTTCACCTCAAGTTCGGACGTCTTCTCGCGCGTTTCAACAATTTCCTTTTCAATATCCTTAATGCGACCCTTGATGTTTTTGCCAGCTTCCTCCGAATCTTCGTCCTTCCTGAGCGCAGCGAGTTCAATTTCAAGACGTCGAACCTTACGGTCAGTTTCTTCAAGGAGTGCCGGTTTATTCTCGAGCGCAATCCGGAGTGCGGACGCAGCTTCGTCTATTAAATCTACGGCCTTGTCGGGCAAGAAACGGTCGGTAATGTAGCGACTCGACAGCTCGACCGCGGCGACGATGGCGTCGTCGGTGATCCTAACCCCGTGGTAGAGTTCGTACTTTTCACGAAGTCCTCGCAAAATCGCAACCGCGTCGTCTTCGCTTGGTTCCTGAACATAGACCGGCTGGAAGCGTCGAGTAAGTGCGGGGTCGCGCTCAATGTGCTGCTGGTACTCCTTTAACGTCGTCGCCCCAATAACCCGCAGGTCCCCGCGAGCGAGCGCTGGCTTCAGCATGTTCGATGCGTCCATCGCACCTTCAGCGGCACCAGCACCAACAAGCGTGTGGAGTTCATCAATAAACAGAATCACCGCGCCATCAGATCGTTCAACCTCTTTCATTATGTTCTTGAGACGCTCTTCAAATTCGCCGCGGTACTTGGTGCCAGCAATCAAGAGTCCGAGGTCGAGCGAAAGAAGCTCTTTCCCCTTCAGGCTTTCTGGCACGTCGTTACTTGCCATGCGCGCCGCCAAGCCTTCCGCAATGGCCGACTTACCTACACCCGCCTCACCGATCAGCATGGGGTTATTTTTAGTTCGCCGAGACAGTATCTGAATAATGCGCGCAATTTCCGTATCGCGTCCAATAACCGGGTCGAGTTTGTTTTCGCTCGCGAGCTTGGTGAGGTTTCGGGTGAACTTGGTGAGCGCGCGAAACTTCTTCGGTGAATCGCCCCCTTCGGTGCGTCCAGCCCGGAACTCCTGCATGACCGACACCACGGCGTTCCGGTCGATACGGAAGCGGTTGAACACCTCTGCTGCAGGACCCGGGTGCTGCAATACGCCAANNGCCAAGGAAAATGTGTTCAACCGACACGAACGATTCGCTCAGGCCCGCAGCAATCTTCACAGAGGCTTCGAGCGCCTGCGCCAAGTCTGGCGTGAGGTAGAGCTGGTACGACGGAGAAATGGTCGAGCCGGCTGGCGGGAGCTCTAAGAGCTCAATCAGAGAGTCAGTGAGAAGCACAGTGTCCACCTCGAGGCGCTCAAGCAACGACAGAATGAGCGACTCCTCTTGGAGGATAAGTGCCAGCGCCATGTGGAGTGACGACACCTGGTTTTGTCCACGCTCAATCGCAAGCTCGTGCGCTTTCCTCACCGCATCCTTTGCTTTTGTCGTGAAATTATTGAAAGGAGGCATATACCTCACAGTCTATACCAAAAGATTTTTTTGTGAAAACTATTACACCACACAAACTATGGTGTAGTTGGCGCAGGTGCTGCTGCTTTTGCAAGGTACGCAGCAATGTCGGCGTACGCAACGAAGGTGCCGCGCGAATCGGTGCGCGAGACCAGTGTTGAAATGCCAGCGAGCTCACCAAAGATGGTGATGACAGGCGCGCCCGCGGTAAGCGTTGAGTCAATAGTTGTCGTGAGGCCACGCACTGAGGTAGTGGCGTCGCCCTTGCCCGCCTTCACTAGTTCACCAACACCTGAAAGAATGTTCATCGCGACCCGGTCAGAGCGTGCTCCGTAGAGCCCAATCAACGTTTGTCCAAGCTTGATAGATCCAGCGTCAATGACTTTAAAGGGCGCGACAGAGGGCGCAGTGCCCGTTGCCGTCATGAGCGCGATACCCGCTTCCGGCACCTTTGCCGAAACGACAAACCGGAATGTATCTGGACCAAGGTCAACTGCATGTTCGCCCGAAACCTGCGAGAGGTCCGTCACAATGGTCCCCTGGCCGACAACGGCACCGAGCGCAATGATGGGGCTCGACGTTGAAGTTCCTTCATGAATGCGGGCAACTTTTCCGAACGAGTCGGTAATTGACTGTGTGATGAGGTCATCCTCCTTTACGACGACAGTCGTTTCCTTCGTGACAACGGCCGCAGTCTGGTTTTCAGCAGGCACTACGGTTTCAACGGTACGCTCAACAATGCGGTTCACCGTCTGGGTGATGGCTGGTGGTGCCTGCGCCAAGAGCGACACGGTGACAATGCCGGTTGCAATAGAGGTAACGAAAGAAACCAGAAGCACAAGGAGAATGATTTGCGATTTAGTGAGTTCTTCAAGTTCCATACCTATAGGGTGAGTATACTATATAAAGGACGATGTTTCGGTGCATTTCTTACCTTTATTATACAATTCCATTTACTTTCGGTCAATTATCGTGAGCGAACGTACGAGCGCGGAAACAGCTCGGCGCGCGTCATACTTTGAAACATTCGGGGCGAAGGTAAACCGAATCGTGCCGCGCGCTGCCGCTTCGTCTTCCCCAAGCGCAACAACCGCCTTCGAAACACTGCCTGACGCCATGCAGGCGGACCGGGGCGAAACAGCAACCCCTTCGTGGTCGAGGAGCACTGCGAGGTAGTCGCCATCAACTCCAGGAATAGAAATGTGTACGTTATTGGGAAGCCGTTCTTTGATGCTCCCGTTAACACGGGCACTCGGCACCCGTGTAGCAAGGAGCGAAAGGAAGTAGTCGCGAATCTTTTCGACACGTGCGCTTCGCGCGCGTCGTCCCGCGAGCGCGCGCTCAAATGCGCGCGCCATCCCCACGACACCTGCAACGTTTTCTGTCCCCGCACGGACACTGCGCTCCTGCTTTCCACCTAAGACCAGCGGCGCAAGCGGCACGGTTGAACTTCGATACAAAAGCCCCACACCCTTCGGCCCCTCTACTTTCTGCGCATCGTACGTCGCGAGGTCCACACCCAACCGCTCTGGGCAAACATCAAGAAAGAGCGCGCCTTGGCTTGCATCCGAGTGAAGCAGCGGGAGAGGCGCTTCGGGTACATACGACTGCGGTGTTTGAGCACGGGCACTGCGCACACCATTGAGCGCGCGCGAAATATCTTTCATGGGCTGAATAACGCCGAGTTCTGACTGCACGCATGCAACCGTAACCAATACCGTCTCGGGGCGAATGGCGGCGAGAACTGCCTTTGGGGTAATAATCCCCTCGTGGGTTGGCGCAACATATGACACGGAAACACCCTGCGCCTCGAACCGCGCGAGCACCTCACTCACGGACGGATGCTCGAACGCACTCGCGACCACGTGGAGTTCCTCTGGGCGGGCGCCTCGTTCCATGAACGCCTGGAGAACGCCTGCAATCGCAAGGTTGTTGCTTTCCGTGCCGCTACCGGTACACACCAGCGTCTCAGGGCGAACCGAAAGCGTGCGCGCCAAGCGTACGCGTGCCGCATCAAGAAGCGCCCGGGCATGCCTCCCCTCTTCGTGCGGTGCCGAGGGGTTGCCGAACAAGCGCAGAGCGCGGAACATTTCGCCTGCCACCTCCGGAGCTACGGGAGTAGAGGACGCGTAGTCCATGTAGAGTCGCTTGGTAAAACGCATAGAAAATGTACTGCTATTATAGTGCTATGCAGTCAGTTACGGAATACACGCTCTTTGCGCTCGACGTAGTTCGCAATGACCTCATCCTCTCGGGGCTCGCGGTCTTAGTGCTGTTTTCATTCATCAGAACCTTCTTTTTATCGCGTCGTATCACCAAGCTGGTGCGCGGGGGCGACGGAAAGACGCTCGAAGGTACAATAAAAAAACTACAGGAGCGCGTAGCAACACTCGAGACGCACGCGAAAACCGTTGAGCGGGCACTTGAAAATGTTGACGGACGCCTCCAAACGGCGGTCAGAGGTGTGGCGGTGGAGCGCTTTGACCCATTTCAGAACGCTGGCGGCCAGCAGAGCTTTGCGACAGCACTCTTAAATGAGCATGGGGATGGCGTGGTGTTTTCAGGCATCCACTCGCGCGACGGGGTGCGCATGTACGCAAAGGAGGTGAAAAAGTTTACCTCTGAGCGCGAACTTTCAGACGAAGAATCCCGCGCCATCACCGACGCACAAGAGACGCTTAGTGTTTAGTTGAGTGGAAACGGTGTCGCCTTGATGTACGCCTGAGTCGCTCGAACCTGCGCGTCGACTTCTTGATGACTCTTGCCACTTGCGGTGCCAACAATGTCGCTACCCCACTCCAGGTACGGAACATAAGTAGCTCGTTCCTCTCGAGAGAGTTTGCGGTCCATTGCCCTGTCTACCTGTGCCAAGTGTGCAGGATTTAGGTAACGTAACTCAATCACAATTGCTTCAAGTTCGACACAGAGAATGGCAAATGCTTGATTAGCGGCAACTTGGTCCCCACGATTTAGTGCACTGAAAACTCTCTCTGCAAGCGCGCGATGATATCCATTGAGATAGGTACGCGTTTCTAAACTTTGAATTGCTTTTTGTAACGTAATGGTATGGAGCCGCTCTGCATCTTCACTTGAATAGAGAGTGTCAAATCCACTGAGGTGGAGAGGATTTTTTTGCTCTTGCACAAGAACGTGCGCGGCTCGCGACAATGTAGGACTCGACGAATGGGCGACTTCGTGAACCAGTATATTCGTTAGGATGCGCTGAAAGGCAACGAACGGGTCTTGTCCTGACTCACTAGCAATAAAGGCTATCGCATCCGGGTATAAAGTAATTTCCTGTATTTCGGTATCGTACTGACCCCCCACCAAACCGTTACCTCGCCATTCCACACCACCTACAGCACGGAATACCTTAATACGCTCAGTGACCAGTCCAGAAATCTCCAGGAACTTCCGCATCCAGCGTTCTTGGTTTACGCTAAACCCTTCGAAGGTGAGCCCCCCCTCAATACTCTCGTACGATGACACCTCTGCTTGAGGCAGGCTGTCTATTTCCTGACACGCAGCATAGAGCGAAGCACGCTCTCGCAATCTAATCATGCTAGCATTGTGGCATATTAAATTATAAAAGTCAATAGCTCTTTGTAGACCTGCCGGTTGCGTTTAGGGGTTGTTCGTGTTTTCCTTGAGCTACCGTGCCTACTTCTTCTACATACTCTCAGCCTGTCGTTGCCGTCGTAGGACACATCGACCACGGCAAGACGTCGCTCTTGGACTACATCCGCAAAAGCAAGGTGGCGGAACGCGAAACAGGCGGCATTACACAGCGCATTTCAGCGTACGAAATTGAACACGCCCCTAAAGAGGGTACTGCGCGCGCTATCACTTTTATTGATACTCCGGGCCACGAAGCATTTAAAGAGATGCGTCGACGCGGCGCATCCGCTGCCGACATTGCCATCCTCGTGGTGGCCGCAGACGACGGAGTAAAGCCACAGACAAAGGAGGCGTGGAGCGCCATTACCGATGCAGGGATTCCGTATGTCGTTGCATTCACTAAAATTGATAAGGAAACCGCAAACATCGATCGCGCTAAGGAAAGCGTCCTCAAGGAAGGAATTTATCTAGAAGGCTTGGGCGGCTCCGTACCGTGGGTTGGAGTTTCCTCAAAAACAGGTGACGGGATTCCGGAGCTCCTCGACCTGATTCTCCTCGTTGCCGACCTTGAAGAAATTACCTGTGACCCAACGCTGCCTCCGCGCGCCGTGGTCATTGAATCATCGCGCGACCCTAAGAGCGGCATTTCAGCGACCGTCATCGTGCGCGAGGGAATGTTCGAAACCGGAGCATTCGCCGTTGCCGACAATGCGTGGGCACCGCTCCGCAGCATTGAGACATTCGCCGGTACAAAGGTGTCCTCTATCTCGTGCGGGAAACCTGCCCGCATTACCGGTTTTTCACAGGAGCCGCGCGTCGGCAGCGAACTTACCCAGGTAGGAACCAAACGCGAAGCAGAGGAGCGCGCAGAGGCAGGAGAGCAGCCGCTTATCCACACCAAGGCAAGCGATCCCTCCGATACTAGACGCTCGGTGCGACTTCTCCTCAAAGCTGACGCCGCCGGCTCTATCGAAGCGCTCGAGTACGAACTGAAGAAGGTACCTCAAGAAACCGCCGAACTGGTTATCGTACAGCGCGGCATCGGCTCCGTGTCAGAAAACGACGTAAAAATGCTCGCGGGCTTCGACGATGCGTTTATCATTGGCTTCAACGTAAAGGTGGAGGCAGGCGCAGCAGACCTGGCAGAGCGACAGGGAGTCACCATTGAAACTCGGGCCATTATCTACGAACTCACCGAGTGGCTCACGAACAAAATTGCAGAAATTGCTCCTCCACCCGAAGCAGCGTCAGTGGCAGCGTCCATAAAAATTTTGAAGCACTTCTCTCAAACCGGTAACAAGCATGTCGTTGGCGGCAAGGTAGAAGCAGGAACACTGAAGCGTGGAAACCAAGTAACCATTATTCGCCGCGGCATAGAGGTGGGCGTTGGCAAAGTTACCAACCTACAAGCACAGCGCGCCGATGTTGATTCAGTTGCGGAAGGATTCGAGTTCGGAGCTCAAATTGACACCAAATCCGACGTCGCTCCGGGCGACCTCCTTGAAGTACGAAGTGGTGCATGAGAGAGCGTGTCATTGAAATAGTGAAACAAGCTGCCTCGGAGTTCATCAACCGCGAATCAAACCGAACGTCAATGATTACCGTAACGGGTATCGAGCTCGACAGGCGCGAGGCGCACGCCACTATTTTTGTATCGGTCTTCCCTGCAAAGGATACCCACGGCGCGACCGACTTCCTCAACCGAAACCGCGACGAATTTAAAAAGCACCTCAAAAAGTTCACCTCACTTCGAATGATTCCTCGCGTCCAATTCATGCCAGATCCAAACATGGGTACTACTCCCGAAGAGTAGCCTCTCCCACCACCCACTCATTCACCTTCCGAAACACATCTTAAATGGTCCTATAGGACCATTTAAGATGTGTTGTCTGTGGCGCTCATTAGTTCGATCCACCTCAAGAGTTTTGGTGCCGGGAGTGGGACTCGGTCACAGGTTCTGTGCTTCGCACAGCCCCGCGACCCCGACTCGTCCCGATTGCTCGGGACTCCGTCTTTCTCGTACCATCCCTGGCAAAAGCTCTAATCGGCAGATGCTCCGCATCTGCCTCAAGAGTTTTGGTGCCGGGAGTGGGACTCGAACCCACACGGTCGTTTTACTGACCTGGGGATTTTAAGTCCCCTATGTCTACCATTCCATCACCCCGGCGCGTGCTACTACCTTCACCACACCACGCCTAAGAAACCTCACTACGGTTTCTTGAGGCCACGGCGGGAATCGGCGTCAGGTTTCTAAACTCACTTCGTTCGTTAAGAACCTCCTGCCCGGCCTCGCCGCCCGGCCTAGCGGGACGACTCCGGCTTTCGATTCCCGACGTGAGCAACGCAGGTTGCTCACTGCATGGCCAAGAAACCGCAACACGGTTTCTTGAGGCCACGGCGGGAATCGAACCCGCGCATGGAGCTTTTGCAGAGCCCAGCGTTTCCACTTCGCCACGTGGCCAATAGAATGAAGAATACTACGAGAAAAGAGCTCTACCAAATATGCATATAGTTTGGTACAGTAAAACCCATCCCGCCTGTAGCTCAATGGTAGAGCAGCTGCCTCTTAAGCAGTTGGTTGTAGGTTCGACTCCTACCGGGCGGACATGAAAAAACGCCAACTACTTGGCGTTTTGCTATACATGGCTGAGACGGAGTCCCGAGCAATCGGGACGAGTCGGGGTCGCAGAATTTTGCGAGCGACTGGCGAGCAAAATATCTGTGACGACATTCACGCCTGGGAAGCAAAGCTTCCCAGGCGGACAAGGCCTGAATTTTCTGCTATCGTTCCCTAAACGCTGAGGTGGCGAAATTGGTAGACGCACTTGCCTTAGGAGCAAGCGGGGTAACCCATGGAGGTTCGAGTCCTCTCCTCAGCACTAGTTCGGCAAGTCGATGCCGAAGGTGTTTGTGACTACCTGGAGAATGCCGAACACGCTCGCCATGATGAAGAGGCCAATAATGCCGTAGAGAAGGTTTTTCTTTCCTTCATCCCGCTTTGAGGCGTCACCTGAGTTTAGGATGAACTGCCCCGCCCCCCACACAAAAAGAGCAAGCGCCGCTGCAAAGAGGAGCCCGATTAAGGGATTGATGATGAGAGTCACCACGTTGCCGACGAACGTTTGAAATGCATTCATAGCACTATTCTACTACAGCTCCACCCTCGGTACGTCTGGCTGTGCACTGTTCCCCGTTATGGTGCTCACCAGCAACCCTAGGAGCAATCCGATAGCTAAGAACCCGAGGACAGCAACAACGAGGAGCGAGTAGCGCGAAGCCCGCGTGCGCGCGGAATAGGTTCCGAGCGCATCCGCGGGCTTTACATCGCGCGAGTGAGTAGTCTTGTCAGTCACGAACGCTACCGGGTCGAACCGCCGCTGCCGTCGATTTCAATACCAGGGACGTTGATGTTGTTGTCATCAAGCTGGAAGGTGTCGCGTACAACGTTGATGATTCCCCACACCGACACCATGATGAAGAGGGCCAAGATGCCCCAAATCATAATGTTGCGACCATCCTTCTTCTTTTCCTCATTTGAGGCGTTCAGGATGTACGTTGCAAGACCCCAGAAGAAGTACAGAAGCGCAAGCGCCACCACAATTGGTGTTGCAAGGTTAATGAGGTCAGCCAAGATTTCTAATATGCCGAAAAGATCCATAGCGTTTGTTACTGGTTACTAATAGCCTTCAGTATACCACCCGTGCGTGGTCACGAAGCCCCGCGAGGGGTCTGTGTGGATAGCGCTAAAAACCGAGCTGGCGCCAGATGCCCCTAAAAAAGCCAGGTTCTCGAGGGGTCGTATGAAGACCGGATGTGTCGCCATCGAGCGTTGCGCCGCCACTATTTGAAGGGAGCTGATTTACAGGAAAGCCAGACGGCGTTGTGTGCAGACCTGAGGGTGCTTGGCTACCACCCGAGGTTGTAGTGGTGCCGAAAAACGTCTGCTGAATAACTCCGATTAATCCGGCAATGGAAAGGATGAGGAAAAGGGCGACAATTCCCCACACCATGCGGCTTCGCCCCTTTTTTAATTCCTCTTGGTCATCAGCCTTTAGAATGAACGACGCAATCCCCCAGAAGAAGTAGAGGAGCGCAAGCGCAACCAGAATGGGGACGGTGAGCTGGAACAAACCAGTCAGGCATTGAATGAGCGACGTGAGTGTCGATGGGTTACACATAGACCCTAGCCTCCTACCCCGCGACTTAAGCCCTCAACGGTTGCCTGAATAGCAAGCGAGAGCGCCTGCGCTCCAAGAAGGAGGAGTGCACCGAGAATCGCGTACCAAATATTTTCACGCGCCTTCTTGAGGCCCTCGGAGTCGCCAGTTGCAGACGCCTGCACGAAGCGAAACCCGATGTACACAATAAAGAGCACGACAATGGGAAAGCCAATGGCAATGGCCAGCTCAAGGACGCCGTTTAGAAACTCATAGATGGAATCGAAGCGAAGTGGATTTTGCAGCATAGGTAGTTATAGTTCCTCGTCGTAATTCATTGTACCCCAAGGAGCGCCGCAAGCTCTGTCTGTCCACTCCTCACCGCCTCGGGGATGCGAAGCCTACCAGAGGAAACATCCTCAACCATCCGTTCAAAAATCGCGTCTGTCGCGGAAGCGTCTGGGTCGTAGAGCGCGTACGCATTGAGCGCCGCGTCTCGAAAGAGCGCGCTGTAGGGGTTGCCGGGGTCGTTTGCGAGGATATCGCGTCGCACCGACGGAAGCCCCGTGAGTACCGCGAGCGACGCCTGCGCCTCAGCGCCCGCCAAGAGCACCGCGACCGAGAGCGCACCCTCGGGGTTTGCCGCACCTCGTGGAATGGAAAGCGCGTAGAGGTTTGCCGGCGTCGCCACTCGCCCATCGCGAACTCGCGGGTAGGCACCGATATCGAAGTTGAGGTTTGGGTTTGCAGCACGAACTGCTACCACCTCGCTTGCGGTGCCCAGGTACACCCCGAGGAGCCCGCCCGAAAATGCGGCGCGGCTTTCGGGCTGTGAGCGGTTCCACGAGTAGACATCGCGCACCGGGTCAGCAAAGTCAGTATAGAAGAGGAGCGCCGACTCAGCGGGCGGAACGCTGGCCTCACCTCGCTCTCCCAAAACGGCTTCCAGGTTCCCCGTCTCCGAGAGCCGCACGACGTCATTTCCCAACCCACGAAGAAGGGAGACAAAGATATGTTTTGCGTGGCGCACGTTATCCCACTCACCGAGCGCAACCGCGCTCTGCGTCAGGGTACCGCTTTCAGTTCCGCGAGACAGGAGCGGCGCGATGTCAGTGAACTCATCCCAGAAGCGTGGTGCGCGCGCTATGCCAGCCTCAGAAAAGAGCGTACGGTTCCAAAAGAGAACGAAGGGGTCAACGTAAAACGGAAGCCCAAGAATTCCCTCTTGCGTCAAAAACACTTCGCCTGCCTCGATGAACGTATCCTGAAAGTCACGACGCGAGAGCGAGCGGTACGAAATGGGGGTCAGCTTCTCGCGCTCAGCAACGACGGCGCTACTGGGGACAATGACCAGGTCTGGTCCTCGCCCTGCCGCAATCGCCTCAACGAGGGCAGCAATGAACGCGTCTTCCGCAAACTCGCGGTACGTAACATCGTCGAGTCCGTCGCCGCTTCGCCGTAACCCCAGGAGCACATCGTCAACAACTTCCTCGGGGAGGGTCCCCCAAATCGAAACCTCACCCACATTCCCCCGGTCACTCGCTGAAAAGGTTGCAAAGAGAAATACTGAGAGGAGCGCGAGCGCACCGAACACAATAAGCAGTACTGCTTGGAACGACTTCATACTTTCTGCGCTACAAACGCGTAGTGGTGTGTTCCCGCAGGAATCATGGAACCTACGGAGAACCCGTGTGCGCGAAACAGGCGAACCGCGTCACCGGCCGCAACCACCTCTTCCTCTCGAGGCCCCATGTTTTTAAACGAGGACGCCCAGTCAACCATGAGCACCCTGCCACGCGGCGCCATCACCCGGTGAAGTTCGTCGAGAAACTCGTCCCGCTTCGAGAGCGCGTAGAGTGTATTGGCAACAACCGCGCAGTGGAGCAGACGGTCCTTAAGCGGAAGGTGCTGGTTGAGGTCGGTGCAGAGGGTAAAAAAATTCTCCATGTCCCGCCGCAGGCGTTCGCGGTGCAGTGTCTCAACCGCGTCCGGCAGCACATCGAACGCGTACACGGCGCCCTCGTTCCCCACTGCCTCCTTTACCGCGAGCGAGTACTCGCCGCGTCCGGCACCAAAGTCGGCAACAGTGAGGCCTCTCCGGAGCGAAAGGTGCGAAACCACCTGGCGGGGTTGTAAGAACATGCTCTCATTGTACCCTTCCGTCAGGGGAAGAACGGGAGCCTCTGTGGGAAAGACCTAGGCTACGTCTGAAAAATTTAAAACGCGGTGAACGCAGCAATAGCGTCTCCCTCGCGCAGCTTCATGATGCGCACCCCTTGAGTCGCGCGACCGAGCACCGGCACCTCACCAAGCGCGGTGCGGATAACCTGCCCCTTTTTGGACGCAACGATAATTTCACTCATCTCATCGTGGAGGACGGTGAGTGCGGCGATAACCGGTCCGGTCTTGGCGGTTACGTTCGCAGTTTTTATACCGCTTCCGGCGCGCTTCTGCACCTTGTACTCGTCAATCGGCGTACACTTGCCGTACCCGCGGTCGGTCACGATGAGCAGGTGTACTCCGGGGCGGTCTGGCACCACGTCAGCGCCTACAATCCGATCCCCCTTAGCAAGCTTCATACCGGAAACACCTGCAGCCGTTCGGCCCATGGTGCGCACATCGGCTTCTTTAAAGCGAATAGACTGACCCTTTTCAGAAACCAGCGAAATAGTTTGCTTACTGGAAACAGGGAGCGCCGCAATGAGGCGGTCGTCAGGAGACAGCGTGATGGCAATGATGCCGCTCCTACGCACATCTTCAAATTGGTCTGCCGCAACTTTCTTCACAACACCCGCGCGGGTTACGAGTGCGAACGATTCAGCACCGCCAGACTTCGGTATGGAAACGACCGACGTCACCTGTTCGTCAGAAGAGAGTGGGAGCACGTTCATGATGCTCTTCCCCTTCGTGGCACGCCTTCCCTCAGGGATTTCATACATGCGTGTTCGGTACACCTTGCCCCGGTCGGTAAAGAAGAGGATCGCATCGTGGGTGGAACCCTCGAGGAAGCGTGTCACGAAGTCTTCATCTTTGGTTGAAAGGTCAATCACGCCGACGCCGCCGCGCTTTTGCGTCTTGTACTCGCTAGGGTTAGTGCGCTTAATGTAGCCCGCGTTCGTGAGAGTCAACATTGCGGGTTCATCCGGAACCAAGTCTTCTGCGGACATGTTCTTAACACCACCCTTAACAATTTTGGTGCGTCGCTCATCGCCGTACTTTTCGCCAATCTCAGCGAGCTCTCGCTTCACCACGCCGAGCATCTTCTTCTCCGACGCAAGGATTGACTCAAGCTCTGTGATGAGTGCCTGAACCTCTGCGAGCTCATCTTCGATTTTCTTTCGCTCCAAGCCGGCAAGCTTCGAGAGACGCATTTCCAAAATGGCGGTTGCCTGGCGCTCCGAGAATTTAAATTTTTTCTGAAGTTCCGCGTGCGCAGTCGGCACGTCTTTTGCCTTCTTGATGAGCGCAATAATTTCGTCAATGTGGTCGAGTGCTTTGGTGAGCCCGAGCAAAATATGCTCGCGATCCTTTGCTTTGTTGAGGTCAAACTCGCATCGGCGCCTCACCACGCTGCGGCGGTGCTCAATGAAGTGGCCGAGGATGGCGTTTAAGGAGAGCGTCTGCGGCACGCCATCTACCAGCATCACTAGGTTGTAGTGGAAGGGGTCTTCAAGCTGCGTGTGCTTGTAGAGGTAGTTCAACACCGCCTGGGGCTGAGCGTTGTTTTTCAAATCAACAACAATTCTGATGTCTTTCGTCGACTCGTCACGCAGGTCACGGATACCCTCCAACTTTTTCTCGCGCACCAGGTCGGCAATTTTGACAATCAAATCTGCCTTGTTCACTCGGAATGGAATTGACGTGATGATGATCTGCGCATTTCCCTTTTTGTCTTCGGTAATTTCAGCGTCGCCACGCACCACCACGGCACCGCGGCCGGTTGCGTACGCGTGCGCGATGTCTTTTTGGTTAAACGCAATACCGCCCACCGGGAAGTCAGGTCCTTTTACAAATTCCAAAAGCTCATCGGTTGAGGCGCCAGGGTTTTCAATGAGGTGAACACACGCATCGACCAACTCTTTGAGGTTGTGGGGCGGAATGTTGGTCGCCATACCCACCGCGATGCCGAGCGTGCCGTTTAAGAGGAGGTTTGGCACCGCGGCTGGAAGCACCGTCGGCTCATTGCGCGAGCCGTCGTAGTTTGGTCGCCAGTCGACGGTTTCCTTCTCAAGGTCCTTGAGCATCTCTCCGGCGAGCGGAGACATCTTTGCTTCAGTGTAGCGGTACGCCGCCGGCGCATCGCCGTCGATGGAGCCGAAGTTGCCTTGTGGAATCACCAGCGGGTAGCGGGTAGCAAAATCTTGCGCGAGCTTCGTCATCGCGTCATACACTGCGGCGTCGCCGTGCGGGTGGTACTTCGCAATCACATCTCCCACCACCGCCGCAGACTTCCTAAAGCGCGCGCTCGCGGTGAGCCCATTTTCATGCATCGAAAAGAGGATACGGCGGTGTACCGGCTTCAGCCCATCGCGCACATCGGGAAGCGCACGCGCTGTGATGACCGACATCGCGTAGTCCAGGTAGCTCTCGCGCATCTCCTCGACGATGGAACGCGAAACGACGCCCACGTGGGCGACTGCAGCGTCATCAGAAGGTTGCTCCTCTTTTTTACGAGGCATAGATACAAACAATTATAGCACAGCGGGCACTAAAAAATCCTCTAGAACGGAGCCACGAGACCCTCAACTACCCGCTTCTCATCTCCTCCTTCGGGTGCAGCAAGCGACGCGCGAACGACCGAAAAAACAATCCACAAAAAGACGACGCCGGCGAGCGCCACAAACGTAACCAAAACCGCGATGCTCCGCCTTCGCTCAAGGGGCTCGCTGCGCAGCCGCTCAAGAAACCTAAACATGCACCTATTCTAGCAGGGCAATCTCGCCACTCATGAGAAGAACTTCCTTCGAACGAAGCGTCAGCTTTTCAACGGGCTTCACGCCAGTGGCACCTGCGATTTTTAGAAACTGCGCGAGCTCTGCCTTATCTTCCACTGCGTAGGGAATGACGAGCTTGGGCTCAAGCGACACCACAAGGTCGTGTGCTGCCTTCGGGTCGAGGGTAGCGCCACCAACTGGCACCAGGACAATGTCGACCGTATCAATATTGGAGCGCAACTCTTGGGGGAGTTTCGCGGAAGAGAGCGCACCGAGCGAGAGCGTGGTCATGCCATCGAACGAAATGAGGTACACCGTGTTGCCGTAGGGACTCGTCTCTTTCCCCAAGCCTCCTTCTGAGGAAAAACCATTAACCACCACGTCGCCCACTTCGTACGCACCGGGTCCACGCGCCACAAACGGTTCGGAGTCGCCGTGACTTGCGGTTTCTTCGCCATCCCAGTCGGGATGCGATGCAGAAATCAAGACGACGTCTGCGCCGAACTTTGCCACCTTGTGCTTGCTGGTTGCGGACGGTGGGTTTATCGCAATGGTGGTATCGCCTGAAGAAATTTTGAAGCCGTTGCTCCCGAGCGCAGTGATAATCATGGAGAGAGTATACCCCAACACTAATAGTGGCACTAGAGAATGTGCGCACTGTCCGCGCACATCTGGACGCAACGTACAACACGAGTATTGCCCGAACAAGAAGGGTGTCTTCTCCTCGCGTGCGCGGTGCCACTATTGGTGTGGGGGTATACCGCACCTGCCCCTGTTGGCACTATGGCACGAATGTGGTAAAGTAGCTCCAAGTCCGCATACGCGGATTTTTAGTTTCACTTCTGGGTGGAGTAACCCTCCTCACTTCTGCGAGAGCGGAAGCAAGGAAACCCACCACGGATTACTGGCTACACTCATGAACACACACACTGAAAAGTCGAGCGCGATGCACGCGCTCATGGAGGAAACTCCTACCCTGCCCGCGCTCGGTGACACCATCGAGGGCCTCGTGGTGGCAATCGGCAGCGGCAAGGTCTACGTTGACCTGCCTCCGTTCGGCACCGGCATTATCTACGGACGCGAGTACCTCGCGGCGCGCGACATTTTGAAGAAGGTGGCGCTCGGCGACACCGTCTCCGCCAAAATTGTCTCAACCGAAAACAAGGACGGCTACATCGAACTTTCGCTTAAGGAGGCGCGCCAGGCAATGATCTGGTCTGACGCTGAACGCGCGATCGCCGCAGGAACCGTGTTCGAGCTCCCCGTGAAAGACGCCAACAAGGGCGGCTTGATTATCGCGTGGCAGGGCTTGAACGGCTTCTTGCCAGCGAGCCAACTGAAGCCTGAGCACTACCCACGCGTTGAGGGTGGTGAAAAGCAGCTCATTCTAGACGAGCTGAAGAAGCTCATCGGCACACCGCTTGCGGTGCGCATCATTACCGCTGATCCACGCGAAGGAAAGCTCATTTTCTCTGAACGCGACACGGTCGAATCAGCAGCAGCGCTGCAGTCAGATGCCTACACGGTGGGCGCGGCGATTGACGGCGAGGTGACTGGCATTGTTGATTTCGGGATCTTCGTCAAGGTCGCAGGCGGCCTCGAGGGGTTGGTGCACATCTCTGAAATTGACTGGGGATTGGTGGAAGACCCACGCGCGTTTGCCAAAGTTGGTGACAAGGTGAAGGTAAAAATAATCGACATCAAGGACGGCAAAATTTCTCTCTCGATGAAGCAACTTCGTGAAGATCCGTGGATGACCGCTGCGGAACGGTACTCGAAAGATGACATTGTTGACGCCGCTATCATCAAGTACAACAAGTACGGAGCACTCGCCTCAATCGAGGAGGGTGTCGCGGGGTTGGTTCACGTGTCAGAGTTCGAAAACGAGCAAGCGCTCAAAAACGAACTAGGGCTCGGGAAAGTCTACAAGTTCAAAATCACGCTCTTCGATCCCAAGGAGCACAAAATGACGCTCTCGTATACGAAAGCGAAATAGCTCAGTGCGTTCGATAAAAAATCCCACCTTGCGGTGGGATTTTTAGTGTCACTTACCTGCGTCGCGTGGATCTGGTGGAGGTGTGCCATCTCGCCTCCCCGGCCCACTCTGACGCTGTGATCCGTTTCCAAGCTCAATGCGTAGTCTTTTTTCACTCATATACCCTGACGCTACCACTCCTAACCAACGCGAGCAAGCCCATTCACTGCATTCATGGCAGAGACTGGGTTACTAGTCTCAACGAGCGTTGTAAGCGCAAGGAGCGCGCGCTCATACACCGCGCCAGAAACCAGCGCCTCCTCGCTTTTTGAAAAACGTGTCAGGAGGTGGTTTAGGACCGCCTTCTCGCCATCAGGCTTTTTTGCTTTTCCGCGCGCTACCTTGGCAACCCCGATGCGTATCTTAATGAAATTTCTCGTCTTAAGTGCGCGCTCAATCGATTTGATGCCGTTGTGCCCACCAGACGAAGACCCGAACGAGACACGCACCACGCCAAGAGGCAGGTCAAGGTCGTCATACACCACCACCAGCTTCTTTGCGCCAGCAACACTCTTCACATAGGGAGTTACTGCCTTTCCGGACGCGTTCATAAAGGTGTCAGGCATGACGAGACGCACCCGCTCTCCCTCAAGTTCAATAACGCCAACCTGGTGGTCAGGCTTTTTCTTAGCCTTGAGGGGCGCATCAAATTCAGCTGCAAGCTTTTCGACAACCATGCGCCCTGCGTTGTGGCGGGTCGCGGTGTACTCACTGCCCGGGTTTCCTAGTCCGACGACGGTATACATGTAAAACAGCATACCGCACAAACGCACTTCTGAACGGAGCAATCGTGATGTTTGAAAAACTCGCGGAAGGGGTCTGTGCATGGTTTTTAGCGCTCTGCCGTCGAAGACACGCTAAAAACAGACACCTGGAGCGGAAGAACACTGAGCGCTGGTCAGTGTTCTGTTTTTTCAAACATCACGATTGCGGAGTGTCAATTGACTCGCGCGCGCGAGTGCGTACAATGGTGAGCAATGAAACCGATGGAGCGTGATGGAGTGGTTGATGATTTGGTAAAGTTCGCTCTTATTGCGCTCCTCATCGTGTTGCCGGTTCGCCTCTTCGTTGCACAACCGTTCATTGTGCGCGGCGCGTCCATGGAACCAACGTTCCTGGGGAACGAGTACCTCATTGTCGACCAGCTCTCCTACCGCTTCGATGAGCCATCGCGCGGCGACGTAGTTATTTTGAAGTACCCGCGCGACGAATCGGTCTTCTTTATCAAGCGTGTCATCGGACTGCCCGGTGAAACCGTCGAACTCATAGGCTCCTCGGTCGTTATCCAGCGCCCCAACGAACCAGCGCTCACGTTGGACGAAACGTACATCGAACCCGGACGTCTCCACAACGAGTACGGCATCTACACCTTAGGTGATAACGAGTACTTCGTCATGGGTGATAACCGACGCGAGAGCTCTGACTCGCGCTCGTGGGGCGTCTTGACCAAGGACGGCGTGGTAGGGCGCGCGTACCTCAGACTCTTTCCGCTCTCGCGCATTGAACTCTTACCAGGTCAACACAGCGGCGAAGAGTCAGCACAGCCACTATGAAATCACGAGAACGAGCAACACCGCGAGAATCGTTTGAGGGAGCGCTCTTCTCTGTAGCGCGCGCGTACGGCTTTAGTACGCCGCCCGTTCAGCTCACTCGCAAGGAGGTTAGTGAGGCAGGCGAGGTGTTCGGCGAAGATGCAGCACTCATTGCGACCGTAGCTGGGAAAATGGGCCCTGTAACGCAAACAACACAGGCGTGGGGCGTGAGCAAACGAAGCGGTGGCTCCGCCATTGTGTTCGTTGCGGCAAGTCCGAAGGTGTCCATCGCGCAGGCATTCGTTGTGAAGGCCGCGCTCGGAGCAGCAGAGTCGTCCGGCATTCAAAACACTAAGGTGCTCATCTCGTCCGTTGGCGACGCTGAGAGCCGAAAGCGCTACCTGCGCGAGCTCGGCAACTTTTTCAAAAAATACAGCAAGGAGCTCCCTGAGGACATTACAAAGCAGGCACTCGAAAACGCTGACGCAGCTGCTGACGCGCTCCTTCGAGCAGAGCATCCGCTTGCCGAGTCGCTGCCGCGCACCATCGACTACCTCTCTGAATCGTCCCGAAAGATTATGCTCGAAACCATCACCCTTTTTGAGCGCCTCGGCATCACCTATGAACTCGAAGCACGCCTACCCTACACGCCCGACGTGAGCCGCGAGCTGGTGTTTGCGATTGAAGGCGTCGACAGCACTGGAGAGGTACTGCGCGTCGCCCAGGGGGGACGCATTGAAGATAACCGCACCAAGAAACAGGAACACGAAGTGGTGGGTATCGCGCTCTCGGTCCCCTACCCAGTAGACCCGAAGAGCCCCTCAGCAGCTACGCCGACTCCCGCATGCTTCGTGGTCCACGTGGGTGAGGCAGCAAAGCTCAAGGCGTTTACACTGCTCGACTCGCTCTGGAGAGCGCAGGTGAGCTTGGGACAAGCGCTCTTGGCAGAAACAATTCAGGAACAAATGAGCCGCGCTACGGAGTCAAACGCGCGCTACGTTGCCATCATCGGCCAACGCGAAGCGCTCGACAACACCGTCATCGTGAAGAATGTCGCCACACAGCTTCAGGAAACCATCGAGCTTGATAAACTCCCCGGACGCATGAGCCGCGTTCGCGTCTAGCGCTACGGAAACCGCGACAGGTTGCATATTTTTAATACGCGTGTTTAAATTGCGAAATCAGTTATGGCAGTTACCGCATCGGTAAAGAAAGGAGGTTCCGAGAGCACCCCGTCCCTGATACGGCGTTTTTCGAAGCGCGTCCAGGGTTCGGGGGTAGTGCGCCGAGCAAAGAGCATTCGCTACCACGCTCGCCCACTCTCAAAAACCAAGAAGCGAAACTCGGCGCTCCGCCGAATTGAGCGCGTTACCGAACGCGAGGAAAAGGAGCGTCTGGGCTTGATTGCGCCTCGCGCTCCGCGCGGCCCTCGTCGCTAATGCAGCACACCTTTTCGCTCACGAACGGCACCCGAGGTACCACCCCTCGCGTGCCGTTTTCTCGTATCAAAGAACGCATCTTGGGACCCTCGTACGAGCTGTCAGTTGCGCTCGTGGGAGTTCAGCGCATGCGCACCTTAAACCGTACGCACCGCAACAACGATGTCCCTACCGACATCCTTGCGTTTCCACTTTCACGAGTCCGCGGCGAGATCATACTGAACGTCGACACAGCAACAAAAAAGTCTGCCGCATTCCGTTTGACACCGCGCCAGTACCTCACGTACGTGTTTATCCACGGGTGTTTGCATTTGAAGGGAATGGAGCACGGGCGTACAATGGAAAAACGTGAAGATTCATGGTGTCGTGAGTTTGGCATTCCGCCACCCGCACGCTAACGCCTAACAATCTGCCGCGCCCTATCCCACCATGGCACAACGCACCGCAGTCGGCATCGACATTGGCACCCACCAGGTGCGCGTGGTGGTCGCTCGGGAAGGCGCTTCAGGAGAACGCTCCGGAACGCCAAAAGTCATCGGCACTGGGTACGCGGAAAGTAAGGGACTCCGCCACGGCTACATCACCAACGTAGGCGATGTGACGCGCGCGGTTCGCGCAGCAGTAGCCCAGGCAGAAGAAACCTCAGGGACTAAAATTAGGAGTGCGTTCCTGGCGGTTGGCGGCATTGGTATTGACGAAGTGCGCTCCCGAGGCGAGACGGTCATTGCACGTGCAGATGCTGAGGTGACCGACCTCGACGTCGAGCGAGCGGTTGACGCCTCGCAAGAATCCGCCCGTGGTAGGCTCACCAACCGGCGCATCCTCCACACGGTACCCATTAGCTACTCCATTGACGGCGCAGAGGTACTGGGCCGCCCCCAGGGCATGAAAGGCTCAAAACTTTCCGTTGAAACGTTGTTTGTCACCTGCCTCGAGCAGCACGTCGCCGACCTCATCGAAGCGGTTGAGGGCGCCGACGTGTCGGTAGCCGACACCATGGCGTCGCCACTTGCAGGCTCGATCGTGACTGTCACGAACGCCGAAAAGCGCGCAGGGTGCGTGCTTGCCAACATCGGCGCCGAAACAGTGTCCATTGTGGTCTTTGAAAACGGAACACCTATTTCGCTCAAAGTATTTAAAATCGGCTCGATGGATATCACCAAGGACATTGCACTGGGTTTGCGCATTTCGCTCGACGAGGCTGAGCAGCTGAAGCTTGGTGCCGTCATCGGGAGTTCGTACCCGAAGAAAAAATTCGACGACATCCTCGCCGCGCGTCTCACCGACATTTTTGAACTCATCGACGCGCACCTAAAGAAGCTTGGCAAAGACCAGCTCCTGCCTGCCGGCATCATTCTCTCCGGTGGTGGCGCCGGTATCGGCCCCATCAAAGCAATTGCCGAGAACGCACTTAAACTTCCCTCAAAAACTATTTCATTGAACGCAGCCCAGGGAGGAAAAATAAAAGACTCGTCGTGGGCAGTCGCCTACGGACTCACCCTCTGGGGACTAACGGGTGAAAGTGCGGAAACTAGCGCCATGAAGAACGCCGTCGGCAAACTGGGCACATCCGTGCAGAATTTTTTCAAACAGTTCTTGCCTTAAAAGAAAATAATTATTGTAAAAAGTCAAGAACTTCACTTTGACGGAGAGTGCGAGTATCATGAACCGTACTTACTTATAGTCCCTTCCAGAAACCCACCTTATGCCACAGATACACCAGGATATTGAGTCTTCAGCACGGATTCGCGTCGTCGGCGTCGGCGGCTCAGGAAAGAACGCGGTCAACCACATGGTGAGTTCGAAGGTGAAGGGTGTTGACTTCATCGCCATCAACACCGACGCACAGGACCTCCAGCAATCACTCGCGAAATCAAAAATCCATGTCGGGAAAAACCTTACGCGCGGGCTTGGCGCTGGCATGAACCCTGAGGTGGGGAAGCGCGCCGCAGAAGAGACGCAGGCTGAAATTCAGGATTCGCTCCGTGGGAGCGACATGGTCTTTATCGCAGGCGGCATGGGCGGCGGCACCGGTACGGGTGCAGCACCCGTGGTTGCGCGCATCGCGAAGGAGCTGGGGGCGCTCACCATTGCTGTTGTTACAAAGCCATTTTCATTCGAAGGGCAGCAGCGCATGCGACTCGCTGAAAGCGGACTCGACGAACTTCGCAAGGAAGTTGATGCGCTCATTGTCATTCCCAACGACCGTCTGCTTGCCGTAGTCGACCAAAACACCACGGTGAAGAGCGCATTTGCCATGTGCGACGAGGTGCTCCGCCAGGCGGTGGAGGGCGTCTCAGATCTCATCACGACCCCGGGCGCTATTAACCTCGACTTCGCTGACATTAAGGCGGTGATGGAAGACGCGGGAAGCGCCTTGATGGGCGTCGGTATCGCCGCCGGCGACAAGCGCGCTGAAGAAGCTGCGCGCGCTGCAATCAACTCGCCACTCCTCGATATTTCAATCACCGGCGCTAAGGGTGTCCTCCTCTCCATTGCCGGAGGCGAAGACCTCGGACTCCTCGAAGTACAAGCGGCGGCACAAATCGTCACCGAGACGATTGATAAGAATGCGAAGGTGATCTTCGGAACCTCACGCGATGAGCGCCTGAAGCGCGGCGAGGTGCGCGTGACTGTTATTGCAACCGGCTTTGCCGATGAACCGGGCGGTACCCGCGCGCCACTCTTCCAGATTGCACCTAAAAAGGGTAAGGAGCGCGTTGACGAAGATGAACGTCCGGGCCGCATTTACAACACTGGTATGCCGAGCGAAGAAGAAGCGCCCGCTCAAAAAGAGGAAGAAGCTCCGCGAAAAACAACCCCTAAGGCGGTTGATGAAGACGATGACTGGGCAGCAGTTCCTGCGTTCCTCCGCCGTAGCCGCAAAAACCAAGAGTAACTACCACAGCTTTGTTCAGGAAAACGCCCGCCTGGAGGGCGTTTTTTCTTGTGCACTTTTAGTTCCGCGTTCTATGAACTATACTCTACAGACTATGGTTGATTTAGCGATTGTTGGTGGAGGTCCCGGAGGAAGCGCAGCTGCCGTGTATGCTGCCCGCAAACTATTAAAAACTGTCTTGATTACCGAAGAGTTTGGTGGTCAAAGCATCGTTTCGGAGGACGTTCAAAACTGGATTGGCACATCGCATATTTCAGGCGCCGACCTCGCCAAAAATCTTGAGCGCCACGTACGCGAGTATGCGGGGACTCAGGTCACCATCGAGACGGGCGACCGCGTTGAGTCACTCGTGTGCGAAGACGGCGGTTTTACACTCACCACCCGCGCGGGAAAAACCCACACAGCAAAAACGGTACTCATAACTTCGGGTGGGTCACGTAAACGGCTCGATGCAAAGAACGCGGATCGCTTTGAACACAAAGGACTAACCTACTGCGCTTCATGCGACGGCCCCCTCTTTGCGGGTCAAGATGTTGCCGTTATTGGCGGCGGCAATGCAGGCTTTGAAACAGCATCCCAACTTCTTGCGTACGCAAAGTCGGTAACCCTGCTCCAGCGAAGCGACCAGTTCACCGCAGACCCTGCCACTGTGCACAAGGTGCTCGCCCACCCCCACATGCGCGGTATCACGAACGCGGTACCCATTGAGGTGCTTGGTGAAAAGTTTGTATCTGGTATCCGTTTCAAAGATCAGAAAACAGGTATGGAACAGAAACTTGCGGTCGCTGGAATCTTTGTCGAAATCGGTATGATCCCCAACACACAGTTTGTTGAAACACTCGTCGATGTTGACCAGTACAAGCGCATCATTGTAAACGAGCGCACACAGCGTACGTCACTCTCTGGCATCTGGGCCGCGGGCGACTGCACGAACGGGCTCTATCACCAGAACAATATCGCCGCAGGAGACGCGGTGAAAGCGCTCGAAGACATCTACCTACACCTGCGTGCGCACTAGGGCCGGTTTGGATTCCCCTCGTCAGCAAGGCGCCACAAGTACCAACACGCAACCGTTCGGTAGGGCCTCCACGCTTCGGCAAGCGCTCTCATTTTTTCTGGCTTGGGAAACTCGCGGAGTTTAAAGAGCCGCTGCATCCCCTTTTGAATTCCGAGGTCTCCCGTCGGTAAAACGTCAGGCCTGCCCAGCGTGAACATGAGAAACATGTCAGTCGTCCACGGGCCAACGCCTTTAACCCGCACCACATGCTCGTATACCTGCTCGTCGGTCATGGTTGAAAATCGTTTCGGGTTCACCGTGCCGTCAATAAACTTCTCTGCCAAGTCGCGCAGGTACGCGTATTTTTGAGCAGAAACACCAGCGCCACGAATAGCGGTTTCAGACGTGTTCAGAAGTTCCTGCGGCGTCGGAAATCGGCTCTTGGGGTAAAGCGCAAGAAACCGGTCAAGGATGGTGCGCGCCGCTTTCCCCGAAAGTTGTTGGAAAATGATCGCACGAATGAGTGCGTTGAACGGAATCAACCCCTTTTGCCCTCGATCGAATTCTGGTTCAGGAAATCGCGCAATCAGACCTTTAAGGTGTGGATCTTTTTTGAGGTGGTAGAGCGCTTCTTTAATTGTTCGTGCATCCATATGAGTTTTTTGAAAGCATTTTAGAACAATTGCGGAGACGGCGAGATTCGAACTCGCGAGGGTGTTACCCCTACTCGCTTTCCAAGCGAGCGCACTCGACCACTATGCGACGTCTCCAAAGTTCAAATGCGGAGAGGGGGAGATTCGAACTCCCGAGACCAGTTACGGTCTGCCGGTTTTCGAAACCGGTGCATTCGACCACTCTGCCACCTCTCCGTATCAGCGTATCCTAGCATTTTTGAGCGAAAATGCTATATTCTAAAGGCCTTTTGGCCAAAGAGGCCCCATCGTCTAACGGCTAGGACAGCGCCCTTTCACGGCGTAAATCGGGGTTCGATTCCCCGTGGGGTCATGGGTACTTAAAAACCAGAGCGCAAGCGCTGGTTTTTAATTTTCTTGCAAAAAGCCACCCGCCTGGTGATTCCAGAGACGTGCATACAAGCCGTTCGCATCTTTCAATAACTTCTCGTGTGGACCATCCTGAACAATGGTGCCCCCCTCAAGCACGATGAGGCGATCCATTTCTCGTAGCGTTGAAAGTCGGTGCGCAACGGCAATGACCGTTTTCCCTACCATCAACTCGTGGAGCGCGCGCTGAATTGCAACCTCGCTTTCACTATCGAGCGCACTCGTCGCCTCATCGAGAACCAGAATCGGGGCGTTCTTTAAAATGGCACGCGCAATAGCGACACGTTGACGCTGTCCTCCAGACAACTTTACTCCACGTTCACCAACAAGAGTTCCATACCCATCAGGAAGGCTCATAATAAAGTCGTGCGCCTGCGCTTTGCGAGCCGCTTCCATAATCTCCTCATCTGTTGCCTGCGCTTTGCCGTACGCGATATTTTCTCTGATTGATCGGTGGAAGAGCAGTGGTTCCTGTGGCACGTATCCTATCGCATCGTGCAGTGATTCTTGGCTCGCCTCCGCAATGGGCATTCCATCAATTTTGATGGAGCCGCTCTGAACCTCGTGTGAACGGAGCAGCAGTGAAACAAGTGTCGTTTTTCCGGCACCCGATGGGCCGACGAGACCGACGCGCTCACCGCCCCGAAGGTTGAGCGAAAAGTCTTTAAAGAGAGGCTCATGCTGGTAGGCAAACGTCACATTCGAAAACGAGATTGCGCCTTCCGAAACAGCAATGGGTGCTGCGTTCGACGCGTCGCTGATCTCGACGGGAATGAGAATTTCTTCGAGTCCCTCCTTCGCCTCACCGTAACTTCGAGCAAAGTGATTCATGGAGTTGCCGATCATAGAAAACCATCCCGCCAAGCTCGACATCAGCGTTAAAATCATAACGAAACTACCTGTTGTCATCCCTCCACCACGCCAAATGAGGAACGACCCGGCGAGCATGGTGACAATGAAGAGCCCCATAACGAGATTACTCACAATGAGTAGAATTTCCGCGGCGGTCCAGCTACGCATAGCTGCTCGGCGCAACGCAGCGGTCCCCTCCTCAACTCGCCCAACTTCAAAAAGCCGCTTCGCGTAGGTGCGGACAGCGTTCATGTTGGTGAGAATATCGACAATCGTGCCGGTAAGCTTAGACCGCTCTGCGGCAGTTGCCCGTGAGAGCATTTTATTTCGCTGTGCCAGAAAGTAGCTCACAATCAGGAGGAGCACCACCCACCCGATGAAGATGGCCGCCAGAAGCGGACTCGCCAAATACACCAGGTACACCGAGCCGATAAATGCAACCGCCATGTTGAGGTATGACCAAAGGAACGTCTCGCCCATTGCCTCCACGCCATCGCTAGCATTCCAAATTTTGCTGTTAAGCGACCCAGCGAAGCGGTTGTTGAAGTAGCTTGAACTGTGCCGAGAAACATACTCAAACAGGACATCTCTCCCCCGTTTCTGCATACCGGTAAACCATCGGAGTGCGGTCAACCCGCTCGCGCGGTACAGCAACGAATGGCCGATTGCCGCAACGGGGTAGAGAATAGCCCACCCGAGCACTGCAGCGCCTACCTCGGGACCAATGACCGTGGCGCCAGCACTGTCGATGAGCTCCTTAAAGATGTAGTAGGTCGAAGTTTCAAGTGCCTGCGCAGCAATCACCAGCACCATTGAAAGTATTGCCCAGACCGAAAAAGGCCGGCTTACAAAAATGCCGAAGGAAATCGGGGTATGGGGGATTTTTTTAATTACATTCATAGATAAGCGAGACTGTACGTATACTCCCATAGAAAAAAGCCCTTTCGGGCCTGCGGTTTCCTGGTATGGGAGTATGCTCCCTCGCGTATAAGACTTTTGTTAGGCCTTTCGGTTACAAGTACCTAACAAAAGGAGTATACACCGTGATTTGCACACGTGTCAAAAAGTGCGATCCATCATACTTCTTTGATGGTGGAGGTTGTAATAGCACCTTCACGAATAATGACAGGAGACGTGCCACGAGCATCCACCACCGTCGAGGCAGGGCTATGTGCTAACTCTCCCCCGTCAATAATTTCACCTACCCACGAAGCTTGCTCACCAAACTGACCTAATATTTTCTGAACAGTGGATTCTGTGAGCATGCCCGAAACGTTTGCGGAGGTTGCCGTAAGTGGCTTCCCATATCGGAGAACGAGTTCACGAGGAGCTGGGTGCGCAGGAATGCGAAATCCCACCGAGCCGTCAGGCGCTACTATTCCCGGGGCAAATTTCTCTGGCAGAGCCTCGAGAACGAGGGTGAGTTTCCCTGGCAGAAACTTTGAGGCGAGGCGCTTTGCAAGCGGCGTTACGTGCGCGTATTCGCGAAGCATGTCCATATCAGAAACCACCACAGAAATAGGCTTTCCGTCTGGGCGACCTTTGAGCGCAATGAGGCGCGCTACCGCCTCCTGACTAGTCGCATCAACACCGAGCCCATAGAGGGTATCGGTTGGGTAGAGGGTAATCATTAGCGCTTATTCGGCGGAGCCTCGTCGTCCTCGCCTTCGTTGTCGCCAGGAGCGTCTGGCACTCGCCGAGGAACACGCCCGTGGTCGGCAGGGACGCCGTTGAGACCGTATTCGAGATCTTCAAATGACATACAAAATGGGTGTTTTTACCCTACGTTGATAGTAGGAAAAAATTCAGTATAATGCAAATACCTTGAAAAATAAGGGTTTTTCAAGACTTCAATACAGAAAAATCACTTCGCGCGGTTAGCTCAGTTGGTAGAGCATCTCATTGACGTTGAGAGGGCCGGGGGTTCAAGTCCCTCACCGCGCACCTGGCAAGAAAAGCAAACTGCTTTGCTTTTCGCCACACAAGTGCGAGCCGAAGCCATCCCGATGCATCGGGAGGCGAGGCGGGGTCGAGAGCGCTTAGTATTTTACGAGTACTCGCAGTAAAATACTTAGCGACTCGTGACCACCAGCACATTCCAAATTATGAAAATCCTCGCTATTGAAACAAGCTGTGACGAAACAGCTATTGCAGTACTCGAGTCCACCACCCCTGGCGAATTCACCGTACGTAGCGAAGCGCTCTACTCGCAAGCCGCCAAACACGCAGAGTTTGGCGGCGTGTACCCAAACCTTGCTAAGCGCGAGCACCAGGAGAACTTAGTCCCCCTAACCGCTGAGGCACTGAAACAGGCTGGAATGCTTCTACCCTCTCAAGAAAAAATTATGATGCAGCATAATTTTTCTGAGGTGCGCGATGAAGCTTTTTCAAACGCGATACGGACATTTCTTGAGGAGACGCGCAAACCTAATATCGACTTGATTGCGGTAACCTCTGGCCCGGGACTTGAACCTGCGCTCTGGACGGGTGTTTCTTTTGCTGGTGCCTTGGGAGAGGCGTGGAACATTCCGGTCGTGGGGACTGACCACATGGAAGGACACATCGTCTCCGGTTTGGTGAGGAAAGACGGCTCCACGTACCGCCTGGTAGAAACCAGGTTCCCCGTCTTGGCGCTCTTAATTTCAGGCGGACACACCGAGCTCGTCCTCATGCGCGAGTGGTTTCAGTACGAGCTCGTCGGGCGCACGCGGGACGACGCCGTAGGGGAAGCGTACGATAAAGTGGCGCGCCTCCTGAGCTTGCCCTACCCAGGCGGCCCCGAAATAGAACGCGCGGCCCGTCGAGCTCGCGAGCGAAGCTCGGAAAACCCTATCACCCTCCCCCGGCCGATGATTAACGACCCTTCGTGCGATTTTTCATTTTCTGGTCTCAAAACTGCGGTGCTGTATAAAACGCGCGAGCTCGGCGAGATGAGCGAAGAAGATCGAGACACTATAGCCTGGGCATTTGAAGATGCGGCGTGCGATGTGCTGGTCGCCAAGGTTGAGCGCGCACTCATCGATACAAACGCGCGCATGGTGGCGGTTGGCGGCGGTGTTTCAGCAAACACGTTTATCCGCGACAGGCTCACACGCCATATTGGAGATACATTTCCGAACACGACGCTCACCTACCCTGACCGGGCGCTGAGCGGCGACAACGCCATTATGATTGGAATTGCCGCAGCCCTACGGAGCGAGCACGGAGCGCTTCCAAAAAAGCCGCTCGTGGTGAACGGCTCGCAACACCTCGCCTAAACAGGCGCGCTACAACCCTGCGCCGAGCGAGTGCGAAACAGTCTGCGCTAGCGCAACGTTCTCCTGCGAAACAAAGAAGAGGATGCCGATGAACGCAAGGAGGAGCACTGTAAAGATGATGTTAACCGGGCGCTGTACGGTTGCTTCCATGAACACGAGCAGAATAAGTGCGAGTACCACGATGACCGAGAGAACACCGTAGACGTACCCGAGAAGCGTCTGGGGAGACGCGACGAGGCGTTCAAATGCAGTTGTCTGAGGAACGACCGGCTCGGTGCTTGGGGCAGGTAGCGTCGCCTCATTTTTTACCGCAATAAACATGTCATCTTCATGAATGACTGTTGGCGCAGGCGTCACCACATCATCTTCGCTCACCACGACAGCACTTTCGCCGCCCACTTCTCCGAGAGGAGCTGTGTCTGAGGCGATCGCCGGCTCTGAGGTAACCGTTGCGAGTGCGCGCTTGGTAGTTGGGGTCCCGAACATTTGCACCACGAACACCGTCTTATTGCCCTGGTAGTACCCTTCAGCGGTTGCAATGCCGATCTCGGTAAAGTTGGAGTTCAAAATGTTCGCGCGGTGCGATGGCGAGTTCATCCAGGCGCGCGCTACGTCCTCTGAGTCGCCAAAGAACACGGCTAGATTTTCACCGGCGTACGCAAACTCGTAGCCTGCCTGACCAAACCAATACCATGGTGTTTTTCCGTCAGGCGAGTTGTGCGAAAAGTACCCGTTTGCGGCCATGTGGTTTGCCTTCGCCTGGGCAGCTTCCACCAGGATTTGGTTTACTGAAAGTCCGTGGAGCCCTTCCGTGTTTCGATCAGCATTCGTAAGGTCAACCAACACGCTCGCCACCACCGCCGCAAGGAAGCTGTCCTCGTCAACGAGGAGCGTTTGTAGGGCAGATGAAAACACGAAGAGAGCGCCTACTAGAGTTGCAAAGAATGCCACGGGCACCGCCCGCACAAAGTGCGGGAGGTAGTTGTTCTCCTCGGAGGGAATGAACCACTTTTTAAATGTTGGAAACATAGCTCGATACTACCAGAAAAAATAAACGCTCCTTTTACTGTTCTTTCATTATACCATACTTTATAGAAAAAGAAAAGAGCCCCGCACAGCGGGACTCTTCATCTTCTTTCACTTCCCTAGTTAGTCCAAGGGGTGAGCGGTGGAAGCTCTAGCGAGAGCGCTGGACACTCAAGCATATTGATCTGACGGAGTGTCGTTAGGTACACAATGCCTGTTGGCGAAGTGAGGCCCCACGGAGTGAGAATCGTTGCTGCGTACTGCGTCTGGAACTGGAGCACCGCCTCGTAGGTCAGTGGTCCATAGAAGCCGGTCAGTGGCAGTGTAAGGCCAAGCCACTTGTTTAGGAACTCCTGGAGCTTACGAACCTGTTCAACGTCGTTGTTGCGGTTGAAGCGAATAAACTTGTCGAGGTAGAGACCGCAGCTTTCGCCCAAGACTTCGCCGGTTGAAGCGCCCAAGACCTGGCCAAGTGGGCCTCCGCCAAGGCCGCTAATGGGGCCGTTGGCACCGAAGCTCTGAATTTCAGGGCCCGGTCCACCGCTTCCTCCATCATCCTCTTCATTATCATCCTCTTCATTCACGAAGATAGAAACTTCATCTTCGTTGTTTTCAAGGTTCTCTTCGTTGCTGTCACTCGTTACTGTTACTGAGTTTTCAAGTTCCTGTCCTTCAGTTCCACTCAATACCTCAGCCACAATGGTGAGTGTTGCTGGTCCCTCAAGGAGGGCAACGATGGTCCACACACCAGTTCCCGGATTGAACATCTCATTACCATTCGAAGCTGTGTGAGACACGTAGCTAAGACCTGAAGGCAACGCTTCGGTCACTTCTACATTGCCTGCTTCTTGCCCCTCATTGGTTACCGTAATCGTGTACGTTACGAAGTCACCTACGTTCGGCGTCTCATCATCTACCGTTTTGGTAATGTCGAGATCTGAGAATGTTTCGCCGTCATTGTCCTCAGGGACACAGATGTTGTTCACGAGATCTTCGCCTTCTGCACATTGCGGCGGCAGTTCTGCGTTGAAGGCAACACAGTAGTAGGTCGCATCCTCTACAACTGGACTGATAAAGTCCCAGTTGTCGTAATTCAGAACGTCAGCGCCACAGTAGAGTTCTGCTGATTCGTGAAGATGAGTATTCTGACCTGAGAACAGCACGTAGCCGTCCTTCAGCACTTCGCGTACCCACACCTGGTCATCAGCCGGGATCTGCGTCATGACTACACCGTTCTCATCGGTGAGCCCGAACGTCGTCCATGGACTTGTGGCTTCGCCGGTATTGTCGCCAGGGTTTGAGGAGGAATCAGAATTGGAAACCCACTGGAACTCCCAGTCAGGCGCAAGCCAGCAGTGATCGCTATTGTCACCTTCAGCAAGCCACTCAGTTGCGGTGGTAGCGTCAATTGACGCAGGACCATCGAGGCCATTACCCCAGTTTGGAAGGTACTCTTCGGCTTCACAGACAATTTTTGTTGCGTGGAGTGTTGCAGTTGAGCCAGGAGTTTCTACCTCCTCGTTAACGAGCGTGAACACCTCTTCTGGTGAATCAACCACTGCCACCGTTGGGTTTTCTGAGTCAGCTACCCAGCCATCCTGCAGCATTTCTGAGAGGTCGTAACTGCCGTACGGAACGTTAGCAAAGGTGACACAGCCGTTCTCTCCTGTAATGCCAGCGTATCCTTCGGTAATCACCACATCGAGAGATCCTGAGTTATCGCCGTACCAACCTTCGTTTGGCGTCGAGCCCGTTCCATCAAAGATGCGGAAATTCACTGGACCGGTAACTGCCGGCACGAACGCCTGCGCGTACGAGTGGAGGCTGTTGTATGCGCCCCACGCACCCGAGGTCTGAGCAATTTGGAGTTCAAGGATGTCGTCTTGGTAGCCAGTGTAGCCGTCCATCTGTGTTACCCACGCATCGATCGTTGAGTATTCCGCATCAACAATGTTTGCACCATTCTGGTTATTCCAGGTGCCCGTTGCAAGGGCTACGTATGACGTTCCTGCGGTAAGTGGCGCTGAGTCAGTACCAGCTGAGCTGGTTGACGGAACTGCGAATGAGTCGACAGCGTCACCCTGCTCCAAAAGGAGCGTCCAGCCCGACAGCGGCTCCTCTTCGGTGTTCACCTTACAGAGAGTCACGCTTGCGAACTTTGGTTCCTCAGGCGGCGTACACATCAAGGATGCGTTGTCGACGAAGGCGCCAAGAGAATCGTTCGGTGTGCCGGCGTCGCGAACGGTAACTGTTGAGAGGATCGAGTCGGCCACAAAGCTAAACTCGTGCGATGTCCACGCGGTGTTACTTGCACCCGCAGTAGGTCCCACGGATCCAATACCCACATTGTTCACCAATACTTCGACCTCGTTCTGTCCTGCGGCAGTGTTTGGCCGTGGCGAGAAGTCAAACGAGAAGGTGTACGTTTCGCCAATTTCAGTTAGGACGGTCTGCGAGAGCGACACTGCACCCGGCTCGCCGTTGAGTGAGCCGCTTGGGCCAACCCAGTCTGAGTCGAGTTCCGTCCACTGCCCTGCTCCACCAACTGCATTCCATCCATTTAGGCTGTGCTTCTGAAGTTCAGCGTTCGCAACGAGAGGACGATTCTGAGTGTTGTAGGTAAGTGACCCACCAAACCAGTCAACAACCCAACCGAGACCAGGAGTACCTGAGGGGAAAATGTCCCACTTTGCGCTGTTCGTTACTACAGGCGCTTCAAAGTCTCCGTTCACGAGCAATTCTTGTCCTGGAACACACTGCGCGACGATAGGTTCGTCACACACCGTCTCTGTTGCATCAACGGCATCGAGGTCAAAACCGTCAGCGTCGTTGTTGTGAAGCGCTGGGTTCGTGGTATCGGTTACGCGAACGTACTTAATCCACGCGAGTCCCGTTGAGTCGAAGTCAAAGTACGTGACAGTGCCGTTACTTGCTGAAGTTCCGACGCTGTACCACGTTTCCCCGTCTTGGCTCACCTCAATGAGGGCAGACTCCTGCGGGTAAGTGCCATTTGTTGCCTCGTGGATAGAGATGTCGTTTCCTTCTACGTTTGGTACGAAGGAATCAAATGCGACCGTAATCCAACCGCCAAACCCGAGAGAGTAGAAGCCAGTTGAGCCTCCTGAAGTCCAGTTCGCTGCACCAAGTGCATCACTGGTGTTCGAGCGGTTTGCCGCAACCGCACTGCCACCCTTCTTCAATCCTTGCTCAGAATCAACTACCGTGTCTGCCCATCCGCCTTCCGGTTCAGCAACACACTGCGGTGGTTCCTCTGGGGCAACATCACACTCAGGGTCAGTACCCACTATTTCGAGCTTGTAGAGGAGGCCGGCAGGGTTTGCTGCGGGGTCGGTGCTTCCCGGCTTATTGGTGACCGCAATCGAGATTTCATTGTCCCCTGTCTGAATGAGGCTCGCTACGTTGTACGTGTCTTGCCCCGCGAGGTTGTAGTTAAACTCATCCGCATCTGCTCCGGCAGGAGAGCCGTTAATTTCAGCTGCGTACGAGTTGTCGGCTGCAATGGTGAGTGTTGCGCTCGTGACCGGACCATTCCACTCAAAGGTCTTTTCAAACGTCTGCACCACACCGTTCACCGGAGGTGCCACTGGGTTATCACCCCAAATCCACGTTGCGCCGCCGATAGCTGCGGTCCACGCGCTGTGAATGAATGAGAGTGCCAAGGCAAACGCGCCTTCTTTTTCAACAACCGTGTTAGTGGTATCGCTGTAGATAGTTACGACGCACTGTTCATCCTCGTCTGGAACAAACGTGTTCGTAATCTCACATAGAACGTCCTGTCCAGCGCCAAGAACCAGCGAGCCGTCCTGACCTACGGAGACGATAGTCTCACCGGCAGAACACTCGATGCTCGTTTGTTCATACCCTTCTTCATTCTCTTCAGAGATGTAGTACGTCCCTGGAATAAGCTCCTCTGCAAGAACCGATCCATTGCCAACCTCAGAGAAATCATCGCCGTCGGAAACTTCAAGAGCGAAGTCCTCTGCGTCGAGTGTTCCCTCCTCGTTGTTTGCAAGAACCTTAGTCACTACAATAGAGCCGCGCTCTGGAGCATTAATGAACGTACAAAGCGCTTCTTCACCGATCTTCAATTTGATCTTCTCGATCTGGCCGTTTTTGAACTCGCCGTTTTTATCGGCCCCGACACATGATGCAGCTAGGAGGTTGTAATTTTCCTGGAGAACTTCGGCAATGTTGTAGTTTTCGTTGTCCTCAACATCAACAGCGACCGTCATACCGGTTTCGTCGGTGGTGTACGGGCCACTTTCATCAATAAGGAAATCCCATCCTGAAGCTGGAGTCTGGTCGTCGGTGGTTTCAGGGTTGCCGTCTAGGTCAATCAGTTTCTTGATCTGGATGGTCGTCTTGATTTCATCTCCCTCAAGCTTCACACCATCAACTCGGAAATACTCATCATCTGCAGATGAGTTGTTTCGAAAACGAACAAAGAAGGAGTCGTCGTTATTGAGCTCTGCAGGAAGATTGAGTGACTGAAGGTCCGACCAATCTGATTCAGTGCTCAGGTCGTGGGTAGTTAGAACCGTCCAGCTATTTTCATTTGAACCACATGACTGTTCCGTATTTCCATTATTCGTTGCACGGTACTCAACCACGCCGAAGTCTGAGGCGCCTTCAGTGTCATCATCACCATTCCAGTAGTAACTGAAAACGAGATTTTCGTAACCACTAGCGTTAAACTTTTTACAAATATATCCGTCCTGTGATCCGCCATCGTTACTGTCTTCAGCAATTTTCGCAAAGCGGCCGCCTTCAGGACTTGAGATGTCCTCACCACTTCCCTGACCTTCACGAGCGATAGTACCTCCCTCGTGCTCTTCCCACCCAGGAACATCACTATCATCGTTCCCTGGTCCAAACCCATCAGAGAAGATGACGGAAGCTGCTCGAGCAATGTCAGGCTGACTTAAAAAAGAAAGCCCCGACGAGGCTATAAAAGCGAATGCAACAACAAGACCGGCTGTGGCGCGCGCCCAGCCGCTAGTAAAGAGTGGTGACGATTTCATGATGACGTGATTGGTAACGAATAATTTAGTAACTCTTTGAACAGTACTACAGAGGAACGCGGAAAGCAATCATGCTAAATTTAAATTTTATGTTGCAAATAAAGGATATTTCCCTTATAAAGGACATTTCTAAGTGTGGTGGTTTTTGCAGTTGTCTTTTATGGTAAAACGGCTCAACATCAAGCCATACTTTAACAAAGAGTCAAAACGTTCAAGGACAATTATTTCTGAACAAGGCTTCAGTGGTATGATTGGGTATCGAAAACGTCCATGAATGACAAGTTTTTAAAGCCCTACAATCCACAGGAAACAGAAGGAAAAATTTACGAGCTGTGGGAAAAGAGCGGCTACTTTAACCCTGACAACCTCCCCGGCGAGCGAACGGAATCCTTCACCATAGTGATGCCGCCGCCGAACGCCAACGGATCGCTGCACGCTGGACACGCACTCTTTGTAACGCTCGAAGACATCATGACGCGCTTTGCGCGCATGCAGGGCAAGCGTGCGCTGTGGGTTCCTGGGGCCGACCATGCGGGCTTTGAGACCCAGGTGGTGTACGAAAAAAAGCTTGAAAAAGAGGGCCGCTCACGCTTCCAGATGACCCGCGAGGAGCTCTACAAAGAAATCCTCGCCTTTACCCTCGAGAACAAAAGTTTTATGGAGGGTCAGCTTCGGCAGCTTGGAGCATCCTGCGACTGGTCACGTGAACTGTTCACGCTCGATGAGCGCGTTGTGAAAACCGTGTACGACACCTTCAAAAAGCTCGACGAGGACGGACTCCTCTACCGCGGAGCCCGCATTGTGAACTGGTGCCCAAAGCACCAAACGTCCCTCTCGAACCTCGAAACTAACAACGATGAACGAACTGAGTCGTTCTACTACTTCCAGTACGGACCGTTTGTTATCGGAACCGCACGACCTGAAACCAAGTTCGGCGACAAGTACGTGGTGATGCACCCCGAGGACGAACGGTACAGCGACTATACCCACGGTCAGAAACTAGAGCTCGAGTGGATTACGGGTCCCATCACCGCCACGGTCATAAAAGACGCTGCCGTTGATAGAGAGTTCGGAACGGGAGTCATGACCATCACTCCCTGGCACGATGCGGTTGACTTCGAGATTGCCAAGCGCCACGGGCTCGACATGGAGCAAATTATTGATGAGCGCGGGAAGTTGCTCCCCATCGCTGGCGAGTTTGCCGGAATGAAAATTCTTGAAGCTCGCCCTAAGATTGTTGAAAAACTTAGCGGAAAGGGTCTCGTGGTGAAAATCGACGAAACGTACACGCACACGGTTCCCACCTGCTACAAGTGCGAAACTCTCATCGAGCCACAGGTTAAAAATCAGTGGTTTATTTCTATGAAACCTCTCGCGCAACCAGCGATTGAGGCTATAGAAAAGGACGAGGTTCACATTCTCACCGAAAACCACAAAAAGATTGCGCTTCACTGGCTCCGCAACATCAACGATTGGAACATTTCGCGTCAAATTGCCTGGGGAATCCCCATTCCAGCAAAGATCTGTACCCAGTGTGACGCGGGATACGTTGATATCACTGACGAAAAGACGACCTGTACTGCCTGTGGCGGAGGACTGGTTAAGGATCCTGACACCTTCGACACGTGGTTTTCCTCTGGGCAGTGGCCGTTTGTTACTCTCCAGTACCCCGACGGAGATGATTTTAAGAATTACTACCCCACGTCGGTCATGGAAACCGCGGCAGACATTCTTCAGTTCTGGGTGTCGCGCATGGTCATGCTCGGCCTCTACCGCACCGGCACTGTTCCGTTTAAAAAGGTGTACCTCCACGGAATCGTCCGCGACGCTAAGGGGCAAAAAATGTCGAAATCGAAAGGGAACGTCATTAGTCCCCTCGAGGTAACAAACGAGTACGGAACCGACGCGCTCCGCATGGGGCTCGTGGTTGGGAACACGCCCGGCACCGATTTAAACCTTGACCCTAAAAAGGTCGGGGCATACAAAAAGTTTTCAAACAAACTGTGGAACATCGCCAGATTCATTCTTACAGAAGTCGAAGGAATTGATTTCAATACGCATCGCAATGAAAAAAACGACAGTGACATAGAAGAGCGTTTGAATGAGGTAATCGTTGAAGTAACAGATGACTTAAGCTCATTCCGTTTTCATTTAGCTTCAGAAAAACTCTACCACTATGTCTGGCACGAAGTAGCAGACAAGATTCTCGAGGAATCCAAGCCAATTCTCCAGGGTAACGACCCTGATGCCAAAGCTGCACGACAGCAGACGCTCTACACCATTCTCACGACGTGCCTCAAAATGCTCCACCCATTCATGCCATTTGTGACAGAAGAAATTTGGCAGCACCTCCCGCATAAAGACTCGGAGATACTCATGGTAGCCGCGTGGCCAACGAAATAAGCACGGTAGAATGGGTTCATGCTTGATGTGAGCGTCTTTTCCTACGCCTTCCTCATAGGCTTCGTTCCTATTTTGATTTGGGTTGCCTTCTGGTTATTTCAGGACCGCAAACACCCAGAGCCGCGCTCCCTCATTCTTCGGGCGTTCGCCGCGGGCATGCTCTGCGTTGCGGTCGTCATTCCGCTCCAGCAAGCAGTAAACAACCTCCTCCCTATCGGCTTCGTGCTGATCTTCCTCTGGGCTGCCCTCGAAGAGGTACTCAAGCTCGTCATAGCGTGGCTCGTGGTCTTGCGGAATCGTGCTGTCGATGAGCCGGTCGATGTAGTCATCTACCTCATCACCGTGGCCCTGGGGTTTGCCGCGCTCGAAAACACTCTCTTTTTGATTACGCCACTCGCCAACGGCGAGTTGGAGCACGGACTCATTACAGGAAACTTACGCTTCATCGGCGCAACGCTCATCCACGTCCTTTCGACCGCAACCATCGGCGTGTTTCTTGCATTTAGTTTTTTCAAAAACAATCTTGCGAAAGTTGCGTACGGTTCTGTTGGAGTTATCCTCGCCGTGTTATTGCACACGCTGTTTAACTTCTCTATAATTAACACCAACGCAGACTGGCTGCTCACTATCTTTGCGGGCGTATGGGTGGGAGTAACATTCCTCTTGCTCGTCCTTGAAAAAGTGAAGCTTCTCAAACGGCCAGCCTGGTGGGAAAAAATGTTTATTAAACAATAAATTCGTATGGCAAAAAAACCATCATTCTTCGACCGCCTCACCGGCACCAGCTACGACGACAGTTTCGAGGCATTTTCTGAGACCGAAGAAGAGGTGACCCACCCCGCGGTGCGCAGCACTACCACCAATCGCGATGATGCTGCAGAAGCACAGCTCACCGTTGACGTGTACCAGAACGAGAACGAAATCGTCATCCGCGCCCTGGTTGCCGGCGTGCGCCCAGAAGATCTCGACGTAGCCATTACACGTGACATGGTAACCATTTCAGGAAAGCGCGTTGAGCAGAAGGAGATAGATGAGGACAGCTACGTGTACCGTGAACTGTTCTGGGGCGCGTTTGCGCGCACTGTTGTCCTTCCTGCGGAAGTTGACGTCGACGCGGCAGAAGCGGTGGAACGCCACGGCCTCCTCAGTATTCGATTGCCGAAACTCAACAAAGACCGTCAAACGAAACTCAAAGTTAAGTCAAACTAAACCCCAGAACCTCTCTGGGGTTTAAAGTTTCCTGCTGTCGTACGCCCAGTGGAGGAGTGCCTGTCGCTGCACGGGGCGACACTGAAGATCGCCCCGCTCACAGTTGGCGAGTACCTGACCTGCGTGGCGGCGAAACGCCTTCCAACGCTTTATCTGTCTGAGGTCATCTTTGTGGCGCCTCCCCTGCCAGTAGCGACAGTACCACTGAAACCATCCGCGTGGGTCGTCAGGATGTATCCATCCCTTTTTACGCCACACTGAAAGTGGCTGACTTGCGCGCACCTTGTAAAAGTTGAGCGAGCAGTCAGCACTCTTCCCGTGCGCAAACTTCGCCTTCGTAAACCACTCTTCTGGAAACTCCCCTTGCGTGTCGCGCATGTACTTGCCACAGAATGCTCCGAGCGCGAGCACCTCCTTGGGCGAAAGGTCTGGCTTGAAATCAGGGTGGAAGTTTTTCCCAGGAGGTTCTGTCAGTTCATACCGATACCCCTTCTGCATGCGGTCATTGACCGTAATAACCTTCCCCATACTTATACTGAACGAATATCCTCAACAATTTCTGGAAAATCATCACGATTGAAATGACCTCGCCCAGCAAGGAGGCGGGCGGTTGCTGAAGGGAGCAGTGCACGGTACTGCGCAAGCGCTGAAACGTTCACCACGTCATCGTCGTCGCTGTGGTAGAAGAATATCTGCTTGACACGTTCCTGTAATTTTTCGGGAGTAACAAGTTCCCACGCGTACCCAAGCGTTTCAAACGGAGCCGCAACAACGAACAACGCAGGAATGGTCCGCGCCGGACCTTCAGAAAAGTACTTCGCCAAAAACATCCCACCGAGCGAGTGTCCTACAAAGAGCGCGTCCGCATCGAAGAGCGGGAGCATTTTTTCAAACCAGAGTTTCCACTCTTCATACCGAGGGGCGTCCGCGTTCGGCATGCGAGGCGCCAAGACGTCGTACCCATCACCAAGCCGGTCCGGGAGTGTTGCCTTCCAGTCCACGCTTCTGCGCATACGATCAAGCGACGGTTCTTTGCTCTGAATAAATTCGAGCATAGACTCCCCCGACTTTGGAATGAAGGTACCGCCACCGTGAATAACAACGACCTGACGCTTCATAGTGTGCCGAGAGCCGGGCTCGAACCGGCGACCCCCTCCTCTTCAGGGAGATGCTCTACCAACTGAGCTATCTCGGCATGGGACGCGTGTTCCGGCATTCTACCCAAAAAGCCTTACAAAATCTAGTTTCCACCACCCCCAAACTGGTTCAGCAGATCAGAAAAATTCGGAACCTGATTCTTCAATTGCTCGAGGTCGTTGGCAGCTCCCGAAAGCGTTCCGGCACTCTCGTTAAACTGTTGGTACGCCGACTGAATGCCCTGGAGCTGCGGCTCGAGGTACGTCACATACACGACGTACGGGATAACGATAAAGATCGCAATCCAGATAACGAATTTAATAATGCCTCCGACGAACGCGTCGCGGCGCATGGCGTGGAGCATGCGGTTGTTTTCTTTCGCAAGTTCGTACACGTCGTCGAGCGTCGGCTCACGGCGCTGCTTTGGGTCATTCATGCACCCAGCATAGCACTTTATGAACGATGTCCATGAACCGGGCAGTGCTCCCGACAGCGGTGCTTTTTAGCTCGAGGTTGATACAGAGCCCAGCCGACTGGAATTGCAACCACAGAACCAATAACTGCAATTAGACACGTAGCCCACAAGACGCCCTCAACGGAATCTAAGGTTTCGCGTAGGAAGCGCTCCATGGCTTCAGCGTCAGGATTCTTCGAATGTCTGATGTACGACTCTAGGATCTCGGCGCGAGCTCCGTACACGGCTGGGGTAAGCGTAACCCCTCCACCTGTAGCAGCCCCACCTGCCATCCATAGAGCAAGGTAGGCACTCGAAGGATATTTGGTTCCCGATTCCATTCAAAGTCCATTAGAATATGGAAATATTATTGAGTCAAGTGCCCCCGGCCAGAGTCGAACTGACGTCTACCCCTTAGGACGGGGCTGTTCTGATCCGTTGAACTACGGGGGCGCAGCACAAATACTATCCTTTTACACACTCCCTGCCAAGAATCTCTATTGCACCTTGAATTAGAAGACGCTCTCGAATACCTGAACGTACGCGCACACGACACATGCCGTATTGCAATTTCCCCTTCTTTTTCCCTTCAATCACCTCGACACTCTTCACCTGAGCCCCAGGAATTCCAACACGATCGATCCAAAATTTTTTTGCTTTTTCTAACGAAATGTCTTGGTGAATTCTTAAAGAGATGTCCAATCTATCACGAGAAATTTCTAAACTATCGAGACAGCTCACAAAAGTTTGAATTAAAAGAGGATCTGAATTAATCACTGAAAAATCTTTCTTAGCACCTTCGCCCCAATATAATCCTAAGAGAAGAAAAAATTTGTCACGCGAACTTAAAGACCCAATCTTTTTGCGAGCTTCCTGAAGCACATTCTCTCGAAGAGCTACTGCGCGAGCTTTAGAGCCACCCTGTTTTTCTTTTAAGCGCTTAAGATATTTCGTGGGTATTGAGATCCCTTTTACATATCTTTGAACCGTGGTTTTTGCAACCCCAATTTCCTTATGAATTTCGGGGATGCTCTTACCTTGTCTACGTAAATGAAGGATGGTATTTTCTTTGTTTTTTGATATCCGACGCATCGTATAATAAATATACCATTTATGCACTAGTATGTTTTTGTTCTATCCACATATGACACCAAAAACCCGCCAGCGGCGGGTTTTGTACTACCCCTCAATACCCAAGAGTTCGGCAATCTTTGGCTTATCAAAGCCAATGACGACATCGTCTCCGATGCGAATAACTGGAACTCCCATCTGGCCGGTCATCTCAATCATTTCCTGGCGCTTCTCAAGGTCCTGCGCAACGTTGAAATCGGTGTACGCAACTCCTTTTTCAGTGAAGAACTCCTTGGCAGCATGACAGAAGTGGCATGAAGGGGTCGAGTAAATGGTTACTGTTTTTTGAGTGTCCATACAATTGCTTCTAAGTAATAGTGCGTGAAGTGTACCACAGTGGTGCGGATAGAGGGAATCGGTCACCGGCTCTTTGCTTGCGCAAAGCTTGCTATGTTCTGGGGAGTTTTGGTCACCCGTCACTTAGCATATTTCTACGCTTCGCTTGAAATCTGCTAAGTGCGTTCGACCCCGTCTCGCCTCCCGTTAAAGCGGGATGGCTCCGACTCACCCCAGTGAACAAAAACGCAAAGCAGTTTGCGTTTTTTTCCTGGTGTGCGAGATGGGGGAATCGAACCCCCGCCCCAACCTTGGGAAGGTCGTATTCTACCACTAAACTAATCTCGCTTGATCTCGTTCAGAAGCCAAACCAGCCCTGGACCGTGTCCCAGAAACCCTTTGGCTGCTCGGGAACAGTCTCACCCGAAGCTTCTGGCGCGTCAACTAGGACAATGACCTCCTCCCCTTCTCGTGCAACGGGAAAGCGCTTGCGAAACTCTTCCTCCATGCCACGTTCTGTCTCAAACCGCGCCACCGCCTCCGTGAGCGACCGCTCGCGCTCCTCAACGCTCGCAAGCTCCGCGCGAGCGTGGTTTCGCTCTTCCTCAGCCAAGCGCTGCTTCCCTCGCACCTCCCACACCGCGCCCAGCATGAACACCGAGAACGCGATGATGCCGCCAATGGCGACCCATAGCAACCCCTTCACCATGAGACGTTCGAACCTGCCTTTGAGCATACTGGTTCCCTATAGTATACTCTTCCCTACTATGCTGTTTTCAAAAAAGACTCGCGGAATTATGAAGTGGGTGTGGGCCGTTTTGGTGTTCCTCATCATCGTCTCGATGGTGATTCTCTACACTCCGATTTTCTTCTTTATCTAGCGAGAACCTACTTCCCCTCGTCCGGTTTCACCATCTTCAAAAAGACGTCAGGGGGGATGTTCACCTTGGCGTGTTCCCCTCGGCGCTCCTTGCCCTTCTTCTGCTTCTCGAGGAGTTTTTTCTTTCGCGTTACATCCCCGCCGTAGAGGTACCCGGTTACATCTTTGCGAATGGCTGAAATGCTCCGGGACGCAATGATCCTTCCGTCGGCGCGCGCCTGAATTTTCACCACGAACAGCTGCTTGGGCAGCGTCGCATACAGTTTTTCTACCAGGGCGCGCGCCTCTTCTTCAACCCTTCTGCGCGAGACGATACGCGAAAATGCCGGTACCACTTCTTCGGCAACCAGAACGTCGAGGCGCACCACGTCTGCCGTGCGCAGCTCGAGAAACTCGTAGGACAGCGACGCAAAGCCTGACGAGGCACTCTTGAGGCGATCAAAAAAGCCGCGCATAAGCTCCCGAAGCGGCATCTCGGCGATCACAGACATGCGTCCGTCAGAGAAGAGGTCGGAACTGGACACCTGCGCCTCGTGCTCGTAGAGGAGCTGCGTGATGGGAGAGAGATACGACGGCGGAGCGATGATGGCGATACGTACCCACTGCTCCCTGACGGAGGCGATCATACCGTGCTCTGGAAACTGCGACGGACTGAACACGCGCTCCGTTTCATTATTTTTGGTGGTCACCTCGTACTCAATGGTTGGCGTCGTCAGAATCGGCTCGAGGTTAAACTCGCGCTTCAGGCGCTCGGTAATAATTTCAAGGTGGAGCATACCCAAGAACCCACATCGAAATCCCTTCCCCAAAATGCTCGACCCGTCTTCTTCGTACGAAAGCGCAGCGTCAGAAAGCCTGAGCCGAGCAAGCGCCTGCTTCAAAAACGTAAACTCGTCTTGACTCTCTGGGTACACGCTCGCCCATACGACCGCCTTCGGCTCTTGGTAGCCCGGGAGCGCGGTAAGCGTAGTTGGTGCAGTAAGGAGTGTGTCGCCGACGATGGCCACCCCAGGCTCTTTCAAGCCCGACACCACGTATCCGATTTCACCTGCCCGAAGCTCGCCTGCTGGTGTAGCGTCGGGGGTGAAGTAACCGACCTCAACGGCGGAAAATTTAGTATCTTGTGCAGCTAAACTCAAGGCACCCTTGGGTTTCAACACACCGTCGGTAACCCGAACATACGTCGTCACACCGCGGTGCTCGGAGTAGGAAAAGTCAAAAATGAGTGCACGTCCACCAGGACCTGTGTAGGTTGAGTTTGGAGGCGCCACCCGCGCCACGATGCCATCGAGCAGTTCGCGAACACCCTCTCCTGTTTTTCCAGACACCGCAAACACGTCGTCTTCGTTGCAGTCGAGGAGGTCCATCAGCTCGAGCACCGTTTCAGGAACACGCGCCGTCGGCGCGTCAATTTTCGACACCGCGGGAATAATCACGCAGCCCGCTGCCTTCGCCATCGCCAACGTCGCGAGCGTCTGCGCCTGAATACCCTGGGTCGCGTCAACCAGAAGCACCACCCCTTCCACCGCGGTCAGGGCGCGCGACACCTCGTACGCAAAGTCGATGTGCCCCGGCGTGTCGATGAGGTTGAGGATGTAGGAGACGCCATTCACCTCGTGCCGCATGCGTGCCGGTTGCATCTTTATGGTAATCCCCCGCTCGCGCTCCAACTCCATGTTATCGAGCACCTGCTCCTTCATTTTCCGCTTCTCGACGGTGCCGGTAACTTCGAGCATGCGGTCAGCCAACGTCGACTTCCCGTGATCGATGTGCGCGATAATACTAAAATTTCGTATGTACTGTTGATCCATGAAACTTAAGCCTGCCCTAGGTCAGGCTACACAGTACCCCGGCGGACCAGCCGTGACCATACCGCGAGCACCTCAGCAAACTCCTGGTTTTTGACGACGCTGAGAGTCGCTGCCCAGGCGAGAATGCCCACCACACCACCCGCAACGCCTTGCGCGAAGATGCCGAAGAATGTTTCGGTCGGCAAGAGCGGCCCAAAAAGCTGGAGCGTGCCGTACGTCGCGGCGCCCGCTATGACAGAGGCGGCAAATGAAAAGAGTACCGATTTCAACACCCGCGCCTCAAACCCAAAGCGACGCGCAAAAAGACACGCAAACACCAGTGCCGCAACAACCATAACTCCCGAGTACGCGAGCGCGAGCGCGACCACCTCTGTTCCAGGAATGTCGCCTATCCTAAAGAGGTCTTCAATGAAAAACCGCGCGACCGTTGCCCCTTGAAACCAGAGGAATGCTCCGTAGGCGAATACACTCGCACAGAGCGCCGCGAGACCATTCACCACAATCGGCTCCTTAGAGCGCCCCGCTGCGTAGTAGGCGCGCGAAAAGATGAGCATAACAGCCTGCGCAACCAGCGAAATGACGAACCCCGCCAAAACCGCAGCGGTGAGACGCGTATCCGACCAGGTAAATTCGCCGGAACCCAACACCACGCGGACGATATGTGCGCGAAGCACGATCATGAGCGCCACCGCGAGCGTAATCCAGAGCACGATGTGCCGTACCGCAGCCCACACCTCTTTGACAAATACCTCTCGCTCGCCGCGCGCAAAGAGTGCAGCGAGCGACGGAAACAGCGCTGAGGCATAGGAAACCCCCACCACGGCGAGCGGCACCGACTGCAGGTTAAACCCGAAGGTAACGACGGCTACCGAACCCGCTACCGACAGTGACGCAGCGCTTGCAAACGCCAAGAGCACTACGTGGTTACTCCCCAGAGCGAGCGCGCGTGGGAACGAAAGGGTAACCACCTGTCTAACATCCTCAATCCACGCCCGGTGAAAGCGCGGTACGGCAAGCTCTCGTCGCCCGACCAGTGGCAGCACCTGCACCACGAGATGGAGCAAGGCACCGAGCACTACTCCCCACGCAAGACCTGGCAATCCCCATACCGGATAGAAAAACAGAGCCCCGAGAATAATCCCTACGTTATAAAAGACAGGCGCCAGTGCGTAGAGTAGAAATCGCCTCGTCGACTGAATCACGCTCGCCACAATGGATGAGAAGCCGAGGATAATCGGCTGGAGGAGCATGATGGACGAGAGGAGGACAGTATCCGCTTGCGCTTCCGGTGAAAATCCCCCGAAGAGAGTCGCCACCAACAACGGCATGAGCGGGAAGAGGAGAACACTGACGACGACACTCACTACCCCAAACGTTGCGAGGACGCTCCCCATCATCGTGAGCGACTCGGCGCTCCGCACTCCACCGCGACGCTCAAAGAGCGGAATCAGCGCAAACGAGGAGACGAAAAGTGTAAGAAAGGCGAAGGTGAGGTCGGGAATACGGAATGCCGCAAAGTACGCGTCCAAGGCAACTCCGGCGCCAAAGAAGTGTGCAAACACACGATCGCGAATGAGGGCGAGCACCTGGGCGAGGAACGTGAAGAGGGCGAGCAAATACGCGGCCTCGTGGAGGCCGCGTATTTCCCTGTTCATCGCGGAGAGTACCTTCCCCACCATACTATGCTACTCAATCACTTCGTCTGCGTCTTCAAGCTCAACGGGAGTTTCTTCAAAAGGATTTTCATTGCGGCGCAGTGCCTCAGCGTACGTCGATACGAGCTCATTTTCTGGATTCTCAACTGCCAAACGCTCGACCAGAAGAGCGGCGTCCGAAAAGCGTTCGAGGAAGGCATAGGCTTGTGCGAGGAAGAAGCGCGCATTCGCAAAGCTATCATTCTCTTCTAGCGCCAGTTCGAATGCTGCTGCTGCCTCCGTATAGTTTCCATCCTGAAGCGAGAGGATGCCGAGTTGATAGAGGAGTACCTCGTTGTCAGGTTCAAAGTAGACGGCATTCTTAACGGACGTAATCGCCTCATCGAGGTTGCCGGCGTTAAGCGCCATCTGAGCACGGAGCAGTATCGCCGGAGTGTAGTCCGCCTTTTTAGCAAGGGCAGCCGTAAGCGCTTCCTCTGCAAGGGCGAACTCTTCGCGCGCCACTTCCATTTGCGCTATTTGGAGGTCAATTTCTGGATCAAGTGGATTAAGCGCGCGCGCCTCGCTGTACACCGCAACGGCATTCTCGTACGCGCCGGTAATTTCAAACGGCACTACGGTTGCATACACCAACGCACGCGTCGTGTAGTTAAGTACATTCTTGGGATCTCTCGCCAAGGCCTCGCCGCTCGCCGACAACGCGTCGGTAAGGTTACGACGGAACTGCTCCTGTGCCCCTTCACCCGACTCACCTCCAGCGATGAGCGCGTTCAATTCAGCAAGGCTCATCAGGGTGCCCGTGCGGAAGTAGCGATCCTGTGGATCGAGCGTAAACGCACGGTTGAGAAGTGCGTAGCCTGCGTCAAAGTCTCCGCGATTCGCCGCAAGGGTCGCCTGGTTGTGGAAGATTGCGCCTGCATACTTTACTGAGGCAAGTCCCACTCCCCCGATGACAATCACCATACCTACCAGTCCCACCAGCACTGCCGCAAACCCAAGACGTGGCGTTTCTGTAAGGTTCACTGAGATACCCTTCAAAAACCGCGTGTCGTTGAGTGAAGCAATGAACAGTCCGATGAAGGCAAAGAGAAGGAGCGATACTCCAACCCCCGGCACCGCGAGAAGGTGCGCCGCCATAAGGTAGAGGACACCAATTCCTGTCACCATGGTCAAAATGTACGTTTGCTTGCTGTGTGCCTCCACAAAGAAGAGCGCTCGCAGAATGGTGTATACCGACGTCACAATCACCACGAGCCAGGCGAGAGCAACCACCAAACCACCGGTTGCTACCGCAGTAAGGATGGCACTAACCCCCGAAGAGAAGCTGAGGTTCCAGAACGGCGTCTGAACCACGTCAGGCGCACGGTAGAGAAGCCACTGTGCAGCGAATGTGTTGGGGCCGGAACCAACGAGCGGGCTCTTTTCGTACACGTCACCAAGAACCGCCGTCGTCGCCTGGAACGAGGGACGCACATCAAACGCATTGATACCGAAACTATTTTGAAGCGCTGAGGCAACGCCGCCGCCCACTGTTAGGAAGAAGAGCCCGACGACAAGCGCAATTCCAGGGAGAAGTGCAGAACCTTGTGCGCTGTCACCTTTACCAAAGTATCGCTGCACGAGCGCAAACACGAGAATGCTCCCCGCAGAGAGCACGAAGAGCGTCCATACCTCTGTGCTTTGGACGAGAGCAAGGAATGCAAGAGCAAGGAGCACGGTCCCCGTTAGGAGGAGAGAGTGTACGCGTGGGAGGGCGAGCGCCGTCTTTGCGAGGAGCGCAAGCGATCCCAGGAGACCAACCAAGAGTCCGAAGTCACTCCACCGCCCTGCCAAACTATCGGTAGGATTGAGAAAAAACGGAAGGGGTGCTCCAAGCACCACTTGGACAACCTGAAACAGAAGCAACACCCACCCGCCAACCAGGAATGCTGTGAGCGACGAAAATACAGAAGTCTTGTCGCGGAGGTTGAGCACAATAACGTGTGCAAGCAACACACCGAGCACCATGAACCCGAATGTACCTGTTTCAAACTGGAGACCGAAAAAAGAGAGCGTGGGCTGCGACGAAAATGCCGCACTCACGAGGTACGCGAGCGGGAGCGCGTAGAGCGACACGAGCATAGTGTTCCACGAGAGCACGAAGGTACGACGCACCAACACACCGTGGAAAAAGAGTGCGAGCGACGCAAGGACAAAAACCGCCGCAAGGAGTACCTTGGTAAATTCTACCGGTACCACCGCGCTTGGCACCACGAGGATGGGTAGCAAAAACAGTGCTGCTGCAGTGAGTTTCGTCGAGAGCGGGTTTTGGCGTGCCGGTCGGTCAGGACGTAGTTCGTTCATGGTCACAACAGTTACGAATATACCTTTGAGTATAACATCCAAAAAGAAAACGCCGATGCGATAGCATGGGCGTTTTCATACGTGGTGACTGTGGTTGGTGGCGCCGATAAGCCGAATTCTGTATCCCGAGAGTATCGGGACGACAATCATCTGTCTTGGTGGGGCATTGCTGTCCCACTCCTTGCGACTCCTCCCGTACACCGAAAGGTGTACGGGATACGGTCTTGCACACCGGTACGCATTTAGCCGTTTCACTCCTGACGTTGCCGTCAAGACTCATCCGTTGCCGGATGCCTCTCTACTTTCGCTTCAAGGCGTCTCTGCTCGCAGCGCTCACTCCCCAACCAATCACCGACGTACAAGGAGTGGACGGGCGTTACCCGCTACCAGTACTCCACGAAAACGTGAAGTGGTGTGTTCGGACTTTCCTCACTACTCAATGAGCATGCGCGATTGTCTGGCGCTCTCTTTATTGTACCACAATTGTGGACCTACTTCCAGAGAACGAGGATAGCGGCCATGATGCCGTAGGTTACCAGAGAGTAGCTGGTGTTGAGTAAAAACAGAGTGAATGATTTCCCCTCCCACAGAAACCCGCTGATCTGGGCACTGGCCACAAAGCCAATCCAAATCCAGAAGGCAAGAACGAGCGCCTCAACGACCCCTGCCGCGCCAAGCGCTGAAGCAAAGTAGCCGAGCACGTACGCCATGATGAGGGAATTCACCAAACCCAACCCCATGGCTTGCGCGGGCTTGAGCGCCATTGTTTTCATAGACTCCTTGGTAAGTCCGGTCATGCGCATCCACGCCTTACCAAACACGGGACCGTACCAGAGCGTTCCCACTACCATACTCGAGAGCGCTGCGACGAGCACTGCCCAATAGTTCACTACAATATCCATAGATGTTTTATTACTGTAATAACCTCTCCCTCCCCACTATAAAGCAAAAACCGACCCCCGTACGGGGGTCGGTTTTGAGTGAGCGGAGCACCTAGTAGCTGCCGCCGCGGAAGCCTCCGCCTCCCTGACCACGGTCTTCGCGTGGTCGCGCCTCGTTCACATTGAGTGCGCGTCCAGCAACCTCCTTGCCGTTCATCATTTCCACCGCCTTCTGTGCACCCTCTTCGGTTGCCATTTCGACGAACACGAAGCCGCGAGGGCGTCCGGTCATCTTGTCGGTGATAATTGCTACTGACTCGACCTCGCCTGCCTCTGAAAAGGCAGTCTTGAGTTCGTCTTCAGTAATGTTGTACGGCACGTTGCCGACGAAAAGTTTCTTACCCATGAACCTATCTGCGCTCTATCTCTTTCCTGACTATGTAATGGAGGAACTAGTGAGCTAGCCCTAGCATACCCTGTTTTGCGCTAAATGCAATCTACAGGAGCACGCGGAGCCTGTGTAACCTATCTCCACCGGGCAGTGTTCTGTAAGTATAAAGGTCGAATTTTAAAAGTCTTAAGTACACAATTTTATGGCATTCGAATTTGGTCTTGAAGTTGTCACTGGACAGGAGGTTGCTGATGGAATGGCTGAAGTAAGTGGGGACTTCTATGTAATGCTTGGCCGCGCCGCACAGGAAGTTGTGCAGGCAGGTGGAGCCGGCGCTGGAGTTCTTGCTTCAGCACTTGGTATCGCATGGCTCTTGAAAAAGGCAGCTGGTCAACTTGCAGCTAAAAAGACAGAAACTGCTCCGGCATCTGCATAATCAAAAACAACTCCGCGTTCGCGCGCGGGGTTGTTTCATGAAAAGCTTTTCATACTAAAAACCCCGCGGCCGCGGGGTTTTTTATTGTGGCATTCGCCGTGTTCGCCACCGCCACCAAACCGGCAGCAGCACCGCAACGGAAAGCGCGGCGAGCGCGAGCGACACTACCTCAACGATGTGGTTCTCGCCGCTACTTGCCCGCATGAGCGAGGCGCCGAGGAGCACGAAGGCAACTGCGGCAGGTAGTGTTCCAACCACCGTAGTCCACAGGAAGTCACGAACAGGAACCGGCACCAGCCCGGGGACGATGTGCGCAACAGGAAACGGGACAAGTGGAGCAAACCGCGTCGAGAGCAAAAAACTTATCGGGTGGGCGCGCGCTTCCTGAACCAACGTGAGAAGTCGCTCCCCGAGAAGTCGCTCACAGTGCGAACGCGCCCACCCGCGAGCGCTCAAAAAAACAGCCAGTGCCCCAAGGATGGTCCCCGCCATGACGAGGGCAACGCCAAAGCCAGCTTCAAACACCACACCAGCGCCAAGCGACAGGACTGTGGTGACAGGAACGGTAAACCCAAACGCAAGCGCGTACACAACCACAAACAGGAGCGCGCTCACCACACTGTACATACTGAAAAATGCTTCGTGCCGCATGGCGAACTGCGGAACTGCTTCGGGTGGAACCGTCATGCCCACCGCAAGCGCGAAAGCAAGAAAGAGTACAAAGAGAAGAGCCCGCATACACTACGCCCTCCCCAAGAGCGCCGCGATACGATCCTCGACAGGTGGGTGGGTAGCGAACAATTTATTGAAGCCGCTCAATGCTTTTGCACCAAACGGGCTTCCTATAAAGAGGTGCGCAGTCGCATGGTTGGCATTCCGCATCGGGGCGGCATAGCTTCCAATTTTTTTGAGTGCCGACGCTAACCCTTCTGGGTACCGTGTCAACAGCGCACCAGACGCGTCAGCCAAAAACTCTCGCTTTCGAGAAATTGCAAACTGAATGAGCTGCGCAATGAGGGGCGCGAAAATGGCGAGCGCAACCCCGAGCGCCACGAAGAGAAGCTGAAGCCTGCCGTCGCGCCCCTCTCCCCCATTATTGTTCCCGTACATCATGCTACGTAAAAAGAAATCAGAGACGAGCGTGACGAACCCAAGGAGCACCACCACAACCGTCATCACCAAGGTGTCGCGATTTTTGATGTGTGAAAGTTCATGCGCCAAAACCCCCTCAAGCTCCGCGCGGCTCATCATAGACAGTAGCCCTGTCGTTACTGCAACAGCGCCGTGCGCAGGGTCGCGCCCTGTGGCAAAGGCATTTGGTGCTGGGTCGTTGATGATAAAGACACGCGGCTTCGGTTGCCCTGCCGTAATGGAGAGGTTTTCAACGATACGGTGGAGCTCTTGAAAGTGCGCTTCGTCCGCGGGCTTGGCGCCAGACGTTCCCAGTGCGAGCTTGTCTGAGTACCAGAATGAGCCGACGTTCATCACCAGGGAGAAGGCTACCGCAGCGTAGAGAATCGCCTGGTTTTCAAAGAGGTACGAAAACGCCCAGCCAAGCCCGATGACAACGATGAGAAACGAAATCATCAGCACCCACGTGCGCTGTATGTTTTTATCTGCCTCAGAGTAGAGTGTTGCCATACACTATCGAGTTTCAATCAGAAATAGTTTTTTACTAAATGCACCGCGCTGCTTTCGTTTTTTTCGAGCGGCATTCGTCACCTCACTGCATTCAATGCGATAAGCATCGTAGAGAGCCGTGAGCACCTCTTGAACGTCAGCCAATTCATCGATGAGTGTACTGCGCGTCTTAGCGGCAGCAACCTCCTCTACCTCTTCACGAAGCTTTGCGACAATTTCCTTTTTGAACGCTGTCGCAGAGAGTTTTTTCGTCAGTGCCTCTTCACCATTCGCCCTGATATGGGCCGGCACCAAGTCGCGTACTAATTTGCGAAACACTCTTCGCGCCATTGCAGTCTAGAACGAAACCGGAACTGGATTCTTGGCTGCCTGTTCGTTTTCGGCAAGTTCGAAGAACTCACGCTTCTCGAACTTGAACATGCCGCCAATGACGTTCCCTGGGAACTGCTCAAGTCCTGTGTTTAAGGCCATGACGTTCTGGTTGTAGAAGCGGCGCGCTGCCTGGATTTTATTTTCCGTGTCAGAAAGTTCTCGCTGAAGTTCCAGAAAGTTTTGGTTTGCCTTGAGGTCTGGGTACGCCTCAGCAACTGCAAACAGCGACTTCAATGCACCTGAGAGCATGTTCTCGGCCTGTCCCTTCGCCTCAGCGCCTGAGGCGCCCATGGCAGCGCTTCGCGCCTTGGTAACGTTTTCAAACGCCTCACGCTCATGCGCAGCGTACCCCTTCACCGTTTCCACCAAGTTCGGAATCAAGTCGTAGCGGCGTTTGAGCTGTACATCAATGTCGCTCCACGCTTCTTTCGCGCGGTTTACGAGCTGAATAAAGCCGTTGTAGGTTGCAATGACCCACGCGAGGACGACGGCAACGATGCCCAAAAGAATGTATATCAGTGTCATAGCAAACAGTATACCAAATACACTACACGCGCGTAAGCACCGACGCAGCGCCAACATACGCAACAGCACCAGCCAAGAACGCGAGGAGTCCTTTTCCCACAGGGTCAATCGGCGGAACGTCTTCAATAAAAAAGTACGCACCTGTTCCTACGGCGACTACCGCACCAATCACTAGCGAGAGGTCCCAGAGGTATTTGCGCGAAGCGCGCTGCCCTTCAGGAGAGTGGTCAGGATCTCGCATCGGAACACGTGCTTCAAAAAAACTCATCCCGCGTCACTCTACACGAACACGCGCTCGCGGGTCAACCGGACATCGCGGTGCCTAGAGTGCTGGACGAATTCCTGCCGCAGCACCGAACAGCAACATCATCGTGTACAGTCCTTTTCCTGCTTCTCGTCCACTTCGCCCACCAGTCGTGAAAAACGTACCGAGCATGCCACAAACGATTGCGGCGACCAAAAACGGTGCGGTAAGCGCGTGCGGACCTAACTCCATGGGAAAGCCTGGGACAGGAGCTCCCTCTATAGAATTAAACATATACTAATTATACACTATATGTGTAATTTGTCAATATACCAAATGGTTGAGAGTAGTACACCCCCAGAATGTACGCGTAGCCTAGGGTGTGTTGGTGAGGCGCGCCAAAACTACGGTGAGCATGGCGGCGCAGAGCGCAAAAGTAACCCAACCGGCGTCACCCCGTGCGTGGGCATCGCGCGCCTTTGTCCGCTCAGCGTTTTTACGACGTCGAAGGTTTTCTTCGGTGGTTTCAGCACGAATGTCGTACTGCTCGACGCCCGAGAATGGCATTCCCCCATGGTACGCCCGACCTTAAAAAACTCAACCACCAAAAAACCCGCCTCCTGCAGGGCGGGTTTTCTTTTAGTAGTCCATGCCTCCGGGCATGGGAGGAGTTTCCTTTTTCTCTTCAGGCTCGTCAGCGATAGCCGCCTCGGTGGTCAAGAGAATTGCCGCAGCAGACACCGCGTGCTCAACGCCACCACGCGTCACCTTAACTGGATCAATGATGCCTGCCTCAATCATGTCGGGAACCATTTCGTCCCTCCGCGCGTCGTACCCACTGTTGCCCTTGCCGTTTGCAACACGGTCCACGATGACGGAGCCGTCATCCTTGCCGGCGTTAATGGCAATCTGCTTCAGGGGCTGCTTGAGCGCATTCAGCACGATGCGGTAGCCGGTCGCTTCGTCAGCACCCATCTTCTTCCAGTCTGCAGACGCCTCCGCCTTTGCCGATGCTTTCACCAGCGCGGTGCCGCCGCCCGGAACAATACCCTCAACAATCGCCGCCTTGGTTGCATTCACGGCATCGTCAATTTTGTCCTTGAGGTACTTCATTGCCGTTTCAGTGGCTGCGCCGACGCGGATCACTGCAACGCCTCCAGAGAGTTTCGCGATACGTTCTTCAAGCTTTTCCTTGTCGAACTTCGAGTCGCTCGACGCGTGCTGTGCACGGAGCGATGCGACACGCTCCTCGATGTCTTTTTTCTTTCCCTTACCACCCACGATGGTGGTCGAGTCTTTGCGAGCAATAACCTTTTGCGCCCGGCCCAAGGAGGAAAGCTCCACCTTGTCGAGCGCGAGTCCCACGTCGTCAGAAATAACCTGTGCGCCAATGGTAATGGCGATGTCTTGGAGCATCTCCTTCTTGCGGTCGCCGTAGCCGGGAGCCTTAATTGCCAAAACGGAGAACGCGCCACGGAGGCGATTCAACACAAACGTGGTTAGCGCTTCGCCCTCAACATCGTCGGCAATAATGACCAACTCCTTCTTGCCGGTCTGTACGACTTTCTCCAACACGGGGAGAATTTCCTGCACCGAAGCGATTTTCTTATCGGTCACCAGAATGAGTGCGTCTTTCTGCTCAGCTTCCATGCGCTCTGGGTTGGTCACCATGTAGGGGCTGACGTAGCCGCGGTCAAATTCCATACCCTCAACAAACTCGGTTTCAATTTCGGTGCCTTGTGACTCATCAACCGTCACGACGCCGTCCTTACCAATTTTCCCAATAACTTCGGCAATTTTTGCACCGATTTCTTCTGACTCGGCAGAGATGGTTGCGACCTGCCGAATTGCCTCTTCAGAATTTTCAGGAATCTTCTTGGCGAGAGACTTGAGCGCGGCTACGACGTCCTGAGATGCACGCTCCATTCCGCTCCTGACCCCCATTGCAGAGAGCCCTAGGGACGTGTGACGCATACCCTCTTCCACCAGCGCCTGGAGCAGCACCACCGAGGTGGTGGTTCCATCGCCTGCCAGTTCGTTGGTCTTGTTGGCGACCTCCTTCACAATCTCGGCGCCCATGTTTTCGAACTTGTCGGCGAACGAAATTTCCTTCGCAATCGTGACGCCGTCGTTCGTCATGTGAGGACCACCGAACCCCCGGTCGATGATGACGTTTCGACCGCGCGGACCCAAGGTAACCTTCACTGCGTTTGCAGCCTTGTCGATGCCCGCCTTAAGCGCAGTGCGCGCTTGTG
>FSSH01000044.1_pt2 | contig 55683 bp, 53 predicted proteins | sample 1166101 | NCBI WGS metagenome assembly FSSH01 (sample SAMEA32972668, study PRJEB13176) | freshwater metagenome | biome: Drinking water system; feature: Biomass in drinking water that filtered by 0.45 um membrane; material: drinking water | place: USA | collected 2012-12-20 | depth 0 m | reverse complement strand
CCAGGCGATGCAGCTTAACGGTGATGGGGAACGGCTGCTGGCGCAGATGGCACCAGCGCTCGACAGCCTGACGGACGCGGTCGAATCGATCACCAGCGCCACCGATGTTATGCGGCTGCGGCTCGGCGTGCTGCCGCTTTTTGCAACGCAGCGCTTGTTTCCCAGACTGCCCGCCCTGCGGGCGCTATATCCCGAACTACATTTGGACATTGATACGGCCGGCCATGGCACCAGTCGGCTTGGCGAGGGGCTGGACGCTGCAATTGTGCTGCAACGCGATGTCGATCCCGCGCTTTATGCCCGGCGGCTCGATCGCAACACCATCTATGTGATCGGTCAGCGCGACATGACGCTGGACGATTCGCCAATCACTGATCCGCGCCAGCTGGCCATGCTGACCGCGCTGGTCCATCGCGACATCCCGGATACCTTTGCCACCTGGCGCAATGCCGCCGGGCTAGCCGATCTTGAACCGCGTGCCATTGATCATTTCGATTCGGGCGCCCTGATGCTGGAGGCAGTGGCACAGGGGCTTGGCGTCGCCTTCATGCACGCCAATCATTTTGAAGATGCGCATGATCCCCGGCTGGTCCGCTTGTTCGATATCGCGGTGGAAAGCCCGTACAGCTATTGGTTCGTCTGCCGCCCCCGCGCGCTGCAGCAACGCCCGGTCAAACTCTTCCATGATTGGCTGATCGCGGCACTGGGGCTGCCGGACGATTGATCCGCCAGCCCCGATTCGCCAACCCGACTGTCCCGCGTCAGGCAGCGCGCATGCTGACGATCTTGCCCGGTGCGCGCGGCGGCTCGCCCTTGGGCAGCGCGTCGATATGCTCCATGCCCTCAGTCACCTGACCCCAGACCGTATATTGCCCGTCAAGGAAGCGGGCATCGTCGAAGCACACGAAAAACTGGCTGTTGGCGCTATTGGGCTGGGATGAGCGCGCCATTGAACAAACACCGCGGACATGCGGTTCCTTGCTGAACTCTGCCTTGAGATCGGGATGTTCCGATCCGCCCATGCCGGTACCTGTGGGATCGCCGCCCTGCGCCATGAAGCCAGGGATAACCCGGTGGAAAATCACGCCATCATAAAAACCTTCATTGGCCAAGCTGCCGATCCGCGCGACATGGCCGGGGGCCAGATCAGGGCGGAGCTTGATGATCACATCGCCGCTTTCAAGCGTCATGGTCAGCGTTTCGAATTGGTCGGCCATTGGGCATCCTTGCATGTGGAAAACATGACGCGGCCCTAGCGAGGCTGGCGCGCGCTTGCAAATAGGACGCGATTGGCTTTGTCGGCAGAGGCGGCTAGAGCCCGGAAGAGCAGCCGCCAGCGACGGGAGGTCAAACCATGAGCGAGACCGAACTCGATCAACACGAAGCTGAGGCTAATCAGCTTGATGAAGACGATCGACTGAAGCCGGCCTTTGTGTCGGCAGTGCTGGCGGCGGTCGATGCCGATGATGCCGAGGGCGCTCGGGCGCTGGTTGAGCCGCTCCACCCCGCCGACATCGCCGATCTGTTTGAGCTGGTGCCGGCGGATCAGCGCGCCCGGCTCGCCACCGCCATCGCCGATCTGCTCGACGGCGAAGTGTTCGCCGAGATGAACGATTATGTGCGCGAGGCGCTGATCGACGCGCTAGAGCCGCATCAGGTCGCGACGATCGCTGCCGAACTCGATACCGACGATGCCGTCGCGATCATCGAGGATATGGAAGAGAGCGATCAGCGCGCGGTGCTGCGCGCGCTTGATCCTGATGATCGCGCCGCGATTGAAGAGGCGCTGTCGTACCCTGAGGAGTCCGCCGGTCGCCTGATGCAGCGCGAGTTGATCGCAGTGCCGGAGCATTGGACGGTCGGCGATGTGCTCGATTATCTGCGCGGCAATGACGATCTGACCACCGATTTCTGGGAAATCTTCGTGGTCGATCCCGCGCACAAGCCGCTGGGCACCTGCCAGCTTTCCTGGATTATGCGCACGCCGCGCATCGTCTGCATGGCCGATGTCATGAAGCGCGAACAGACGCTGATCCCGGTCGAAATGGACCAGGAAGAGGTCGCCCTTCGCTTTCAGAAATATGCGCTGATCTCCGCCGCCGTCGTCGATCCGGCCGGGCGGCTGGTCGGCATGATCACCGTTGACGATATCGTCCACATCATCAGCCAGGAGGCCGGCGAGGATATTCTGCGGCTGTCGGGCGCGGGCGAAGGCGACATCAACGAGCCGGTGGTCGAAAGCTATAAGACGCGCGTGCGCTGGCTGATCGCCAACTTGTTCACGGCGCTGCTTGCCTCATCAATCATCGCGCTGTTTGAAGGCACGATCGCCCGGATGGTTGCGCTTGCCACGCTGATGCCGATCGTCGCTGGTGTTGGCGGCAATGCCGGGACGCAGACAATGGCGGTAACGGTGCGCGCAATCGCCACCAACCAGCTTACCGATTCAAACACCTGGCGGACGATCCGGCGCGAGATCCGCGTCGCGCTGCTCAACGGCGCGACGATTGCGGTCATCATCGGCATTGGCGTCACCTTGGTGTTCCGCAATCCGCAACTCGGCGCGGTGATTGCTGCGGCGATGATGACGAACATCCTTGTCGCGGGGCTTGCAGGCGTGCTGGTGCCGGTCACGCTCGATCGGATGCGCACCGACCCGGCCGTTTCCTCGTCGATCTTCGTGACGATGACGACCGATTCAATGGGCTTTTTCGCGTTTTTGGGGCTGGCGGCGCTCACCGGGCTGACGGGGTGACTTGACGATCTGCCCCAGCGGTCGCACGCGATCACGATAATGCCACTTCACCTTACCAAGGTCGCGTTCGGCGCGACCAGTACCGATCATCTAGCTGAGCGGCTGCGTGCGCGCGCGGCCGAGGGGCCGCTGTTCCTGACCACGCGCTACCTGCCCAAGCGGCATGAAGAAATTGCCGGCCCGCAAGCAGCAGGGGGATCCTTGTTCTGGATCCTCAAGCATCAGCTGGTCGCTCGATCGCTGATCATGGGCTTTGGCGAAGCGGAAGCGGGAAAAGTGGCGATCCTGCTCGATCCGCAGCTCGTGCTGGTCAGAGCCGTGCCAAAACGCGCGCATCAGGGCTGGCGCTATCTGGAACAGGGCGATGCCCCCATCGATCTGATCGGGGATGCAAGCGACAATGATCAGATGCCCGCTGCCTTGATGAGCAAGCTGGCCGCGATGGCGTTACTTTGAGTTGCACAGGATCGGCCCGCCGCCGATCGATTGGACCTTGCAGGCCGGGTTGCCGGCAACGCTAATTGCACCCAGCCCGGTTGAGGACACATCGGCGGTATAGCGCGCGGCCAGCCGCATCTCGCCCGTGCCTTCTGATCGCGCGATCAGATCATTGACGATCAGCGCTGAGGCAGTGACGGTACCCGGACCGGAAAGCTGCAGCCGCGCCCGGCCACTGCGCCCGGCCAAACTCATCGTGCCCGCACCAATCACTGTGGCGGTGAGCTGGTCGGTGTCGATTCCCGCTATGGTCAGCCCGCCTGCGCCATTGACTGACAAATCAAGCCGTTGGCCGACCATCCGCATAATCTTCAGCCGGCCGCCGCCATTGACGGCCGCCCCGCGCAAACCGGGCGTCGCCAGCGTGATCACCAGCGGAATTTTGGGGGGCGGCGGTGGCTCACCGACCGCGAGCGGGCGGGACCGGACGATCAGGGTTTGCCCTTCAACGCTGATCGTCAGCGTATCGAGTACCCGGTCTTCGCCAACCGCTCGCCCGCCAGGGGTTTTGCCGGTGGTCAGCGTGACCTCATAGGGTCCCTCGATCCGGATTCGGTCAAAGCTGCCAAAGGTATAGCTGCGCTCGGCGGCAACTGCCGGCGTCGCCGTCATGATCAGCAGGGGCAACAACAGTGCTCGATACATCCCGGCTGCATCGCACCGATTCACCCCCACCGACAAGCCCGGTGGCGATGTTACTTGCCGCAGGTGACCGTGCCTGAACCCATTTTGGTGGTGGTGCAGGTCGCGTTCTTGCCCATATCGACATCACCCGATCCCATGATCGATACCGTTGCCGACCCGTCAACATCGGCGCTGATGCTCCCCGAACCGGCAATCGATGCATCCGCCTGGCTGGCCTTGACGCCTGCGGCGTTGATATCGCCTGACCCGGCAATCGCCATTTTCAGCGAGCCGGCGCTACCCTTGACGGTGATTTCGCCCGAACCGGCGATGTTGAACTCAGCCGATTTCACTTTGAGCGCGGCGATGGTGATGCTGCCGGAGCCTGCATTTGATGCCTCGAAATCATCGCCCTCAGCCGCTGCCACCGTCATGTCGCCCGAACCGGCGACATTCGCGGCAACGAGCCGGGGCAGCGTGACGAAAATCTTGGCGCCCTTAGAGGATCCCCAGTTGAAACTGGGATCGGATTTACGGCCAATTTTGAGCATCGTCCCGTCACGCTCAATCTTGAGCCGGTCGAGCACTTCGCTTGGGCCTTCAGCACGAACGCTGAAACTATCGGCGAGCTTGATATCGACATCGTCGGATCCCCGCAGCGCCACGCCAGTGAAATCGGCGACCGGAAAGGTGCGCGACGTGCCCGTGCCCGTGGCCGGTACGGCATCACCCTTGTCGAAAATGCCCGCGCCCGAACAGGCGGCCAGGGGTATCATCGCCGTCATCATGGCCAGCACGGTGGTCTTACGCATCGCTCATCCCTTCATTGTGTATTGGTGAAATAACACACTGCAATATGGATCGCAATCGTCAAACAAAAAAAGGGTGACCGTTACCGGCCACCCCTTGATGGATCATTGGAAAACCGTCTTGATCAGGCGGGTTCCTTGTCCTTGTTGTGGATAGCAGCGGCCTTGCGCAGGATTTCCAGGATTTTTTCCTGGGCGGTCGGCTCGTCTACCTGCTCCATCGCTGCCAGTTCGCGCGCGAGGCGGCTGGTGGCGGCTTCGAAGATCTGGCGTTCGGAATAGCTTTGTTCGGGCTGATCATCGGCCCGGAACAAATCACGGACCACTTCGGCAATCGATACGAGATCGCCCGAATTGATCTTGGCTTCATATTCCTGGGCACGACGCGACCACATTGTCCGCTTCACGCGCGGTTTGCCGGTCAGCGTATCAAGCGCCTCACGCAGCGTCTTGTCCGAAGACAATTTGCGCATGCCGACGCTTTCGGCCTTGTTGGTGGGGACACGCAGCGTCATGCGTTCTTTTTCGAACCGCAAGACATAGAGTTCCAGCTGCATGCCGGCGATCTCCTGCCGCTGCAGTTCGATAACACGGCCAACGCCGTGCTTTGGGTAAACAACATAGTCACCGACGTCGAAGGACAGCGCCTTGGCAGCCATTCTGTTGAGCCTTTCCGTGATCATAGCCCCAGGGGGAGCGCGCTTGCGGCCTTGGCGGTCGGCGCGATTGGGGCGGTGTGCGTGTGAGTCTCCGTAGCGACGGCACCGATCGGTACCGCCGTCAAAGCCTCTTTAACATAGTCGTCACAAAAATACCAGTCGTCGGCGCGCCGACGCACGAACAGCGGCGTGCCCGGCACGTGTCGACCCGCACACCGGACGTTAGCGTCTGGTCTTTGCCGAACTGGCGTCGTCGGTCCACACGCCCGACGTTGCCCGCCCATCCAGTGCGATCTTATATGGCTTGCCCGGGCAGGCAGGCCGTTACTGGCACCAGCCGTCGGTCAATAGACGGCTTTGGCGTCAATCGCCCTCGCCGGGCTCGGGCGAGAAGAGTTCTTCATATTTGCCTTCGCGGCCCTTGAACTCATCGGCATCGGCCGGGCTCTCGCGCTTGCGGGTAATATTGGGCCATTCGGCCGAAAATTTGGTATTGAGTTCGAGCCATTTTTCCAGCCCGTTTTCGGTATCGGGCAAAATCGCCTCAGCCGGGCATTCGGGCTCGCAAACGCCGCAATCGATGCATTCGCTGGGATTGATCACCAGCATATTTTCGCCTTCATAGAAGCAATCGACCGGGCAGACCTCGACACAGTCCATATATTTGCAACGGATGCAGGCGTCGGTAACGACGTAGGTCATGCTCGGCTAACTCCCAATCAAAGTCTGGGTGGATATCTGGCTTCTGCTATGCGCGCACCTGTTGCCCGTCAACAGGGCTTTGCTGCATCGGCGAATAGCATGGCTGCCTCGCTGGCCGGTCCCCGTCGGCTCGGCAGCGCCAGCACCCGTAGCACGCGCACCTCATCGCCCTGCACAAAGGCGATCACCGATCCAACGCGCACGGGCGCATGTGCCCGGTCGACCCGGCGCCCATCGAGCCGGATGGCCCCTGCTTCCGCCAGCGCCTGCGCCGCGCTGCGCGACCGGGCGAGCCGCGCAAACCAAAGGAATTTATCGATCCTGAGGGTCGGTGCGGAGTCTTGCGCGGGTGAGCGCCCGACTAGGCCCGGCATTGCGGCTCAGCCATGGCGACCGGTGATCTGCGCGAGTACGGCAAAGGCATTGTCGCGGGGGGCCGTCACCGCCTTCACCCGTGGCGGCCGCCCGCGCCACACCCAGCGCGAGACCCCGGCCTCAGGCGGCGCCGCACGAAAACCAAGCTGCCCCATCAACCGATCGAGCGTCTCGGGCGCGATGCCGATCGATGTTGCCAGCGCCGAATCGGGGGTGAAGGGTGCTTTGCCGGCGCGCGCGTCATGCGCGGCGCGCGCCAGCCGCTCGACCAGATCGATCCGCACGGCCTGCGCCCCAATGTCGCGAAAGCCCATTCCCGCGCTTGCGCCGGGCGCGCCGCGCGCCAGCACCGTGGCGCCGGGTGGCGGCAGCGTCGCCAGCGCCTTGCCCGATTGTGCTGCCAGCAGCGCGACGCGCCAGCGCATGGCCACGGGCTTCAGCAAGCGCGGATCAAACAGGTCAAGCGCGCCGATGACGATCCCGGCCTTACGCAGCCGCTGGCGATCCGTGCCGATAAGGGTGTCGATCGCCTCGCCAAGCGGCAACCGCGCCGCCAGCCCTGCGCCTGTACCCAGCGCCGCCGCAATCACGCGCAACCCGGCAGTCGCGGCGGGATCACGCGCCATTGCCTCAACCGCAGCAATCGCCGCCGCGTGGCGGGCGACTTGTGCCGCCACCCAGCCCTCCAGCCGCGCTTTGATGCGGTCACGATCGGCCTTGTCGAGGCAATCGAGCGTACGCACGAGCTCGATCCGCGGCCGGGTCAGCGCTGGCCCCGGTCGCAAATGCGCAACCGGATAGCCAGCCCAGCAAATCTCAGGACGCTCGCCAGTGCCAAGCGCCAGTGCGCCGTCCGACGCCGTCGCTAGCGCGGCCGCCCGCCGTGCCCGTTCAGCGCCCAATCGGGTCTCCGCCGCCGCCAGCAACAGCCTTTTGTCGCTCGCCCGCGCGTCGGCTGCGACGACGAAATGAAACCCCTCCAGACGGCCGATGGGCTGATCCTCCACCGATACCGCGCCATCATCAGCCACCGTTACCGCCAGCGCCCCAGCATCACCGCCAAGCTGGCGCATCAACACGGTGGTCCGCCGATCAACAAAGCGCTGGGTCAGCCGATCATGCAGCGCATCTGACAATCGTTCTTCCAACGCACTGGTCCGCGCCGCCCAAAGCTGCGGCTCGGCCATCCAGTCGGCCCGGTTGGCGATATAGGCCCAGCTTCTGGCCCCAGCGATCCGCCCGGCAATCGTTTCGACATCGCCGTTCACATTGTCGAGCCTTGCGATCTCGGCGGCGAACCAATCATGCGGGACATGGCCCGTGCCCGTCGACAGATAGCCGTGAACCCGCGCGACAAAGCGGGTATGGGGATCAACGCCCAATTTGCGGAAATCAGGCAAGCCACATGCCGCCCAAAGTCGCTTGACCATGGCTGCGCCCCGCGTCCGATCACGGACGCCATCTTCCTCTGCCAACCGCTTCAGCACCGCCAGATCAACGGCTTCGGGGGCCGCCCGCAGCACCGGGGACAAGGGGCGCTGTTCAAGATCGGCGATCAGATCGTCAATGCTCGCCACGCTTGGTTCGCCCTCGCGCCAATGCAGGTGCTCAAGCCGGGGAAAGCGATGCTCTTCAATCGCCAATATTTCCTCAGGCGTGAAAGCACCCGGCCCGGTTTCGCTCAGGGCGCCGAACGTACCGTCGCGCTGATGTCGGCCGGCACGGCCCGCAATCTGCGCCATTTCCGCAACCGTCAGCCGGCGCTGGCGATGCCCGTCAAACTTGCGCAGCGACGCAAAGGCGACATGCGCCACATCCATGTTGAGCCCCATGCCGATCGCATCGGTGGCGACCAGATAATCGACCTCGCCAGACTGGAACATCGCCACCTGGGCGTTTCGGGTGCGGGGCGACAGCGCCCCCATCACCACCGCTGCCCCGCCGCGCAGACGCCTGAGCATTTCGGCGACCGCATAAACCTCCTCCGCCGAAAAGGCGACGATCACTGATCGCCGGGGCAAGCGCGAAATCTTGCGCGCGCCGGCATAGCTGAGCGTCGAAAAGCGGGGGCGGTTGACGATCTCGGCATCGGGAATCAGCGCCCTGATCATTGGCCGCAGCGCTTCTGATCCCAGGATCATCGTCTCGTCGCGCCCGCGCGCGCGCAGCAGCCGATCGGTGAAGACATGGCCGCGCTCTGGATCCGCCCCCAATTGCGCCTCATCGATGCCGACAAAGGCGAGATCGCGATCGAGCGGCATGCTTTCAGCGGTGCACAGGAACCAGCGCGCGTCGCGCGGCAGAATCTTTTCTTCACCCGTGATCAGTGCGACCTGGGCCGGGCCTTTGATCTTGACCACCCGGTCATAGACTTCGCGCGCCAGCAACCGCAGCGGAAAGCCGATCATGCCACTCGAATGGCCGCACATCCGCTCAATCGCGAGGTGCGTCTTGCCGGTATTGGTCGGCCCTAAAACAGCCGTGACCGGGCGGGTGGCAGGTCCAGTCATTATGCCCCCAAGATCGCGTGGCACACCCCGCAACGCAACCAGCCATTGTGCAAAAAATCTTCATTAACCAATTCTGTTGGTTAGCCCCGGAAAACTGCCATTTCTGTTGGTCCCCTGAGTCACACCGTTCGTCGCAATTGGGACAATTGGCACACCGGGTTAATTTGACTTTAGGAGTCAGCGGCCACAGTCGTTTCTCCTAGGGAGCGCAAAAGCGGGTTGCGCGTTCATTTTTGTGGGGGCGGCTGTGTTTGTACGCAGCGATCATGGCTTGGGCGAGGGGGGCGGTGCAGCCGCGCTATCCTTTGGACGGAGCCTGGCACCGCTTAGCCCCACCACCCGATTCGAAACACTCCGGGCCCGCATCGCTGATATTGAATGGGCGCCCGATCTTGGCGCGCAAATTGGCTCTGCCACCTGGTGGCGGGGCGCTTTAACCTGCACCGCGCTCATCACCGCGACCTGCTGGCTCTCGCCAGGTTTCAACAACCCGCTAATTGGGGCGACCCCGCCGCCGCTAGAAGGATCGGCCTGGGAAGAAGCGCGGGCGCAGGCAATTGCGCCGCTCGGCTGGGGGGCAAATTCGGGCCGGCGCATCGCCGCCAACGATCTTGTCGCGCCGCTCGCCGAAACACCCGAGCGGCCAATGATCGAGCTGGCAGCGACGCTGGGCAGCGGCGATAATTTTTCGCGCGTGCTGACGCGGGCCGGGGTCGCCCGCGACGAGGCGAGCGGCATCGCCGATATGGTCGCGCGCGCGGTGGCGTTATCGACGATCAAGCCCGGTACGCAGCTTGAGATCACGCTGGGGCGGCGACCGAGCCGCGATGTGCCGCGACCACTCGACAATCTGAAATTCCGCGCACGATTTGATCTGAACGTTGCCGTGGCGCGCACCGGCGGCCATCTGGTGATGACCCCGCAACCGATCGCCATCGACAATACGCCGCTCAGAATTCGTGGGCTGGTCGGGCAAAGTCTATATCGCTCGGCGCGCGCCGCTGGTGCGCCAGCCAAAGCCGTCGAAGCCTATATTCGCGCCTTGGCGAGCCGCATTTCGATTGGGCGTGATGTCCAGGCCGACAATATCTTCGATATCGTCGTTCGCCAGGCACGCGCAGCGACGGGTGAGGTCCAATTGGGCGAACTGCTCTATGCCGGGCTCGATCGCGATGGGAAGAAGATCCAGCTGCTGCGCTGGGGCGGCGATGCCGATAGCAGCAAGGGTGGCCAGTGGTTCGAAGCCAATGGCGTTGGTGAGCGCCGCGGCGTCATGTCGATGCCCGTCGCGGGGCATCTCACCTCTAGCTATGGCATGCGTTTCCACCCGATCATGCGGATGATGCGCATGCACAAGGGCATGGATTTTGGCGCCCCCTATGGCGCGCCGATCCACGCTGCCATGGACGGCATTGTCACCCTGGCTGGGCGGACCAGCGGCTATGGCAATTTCGTCAAATTGACGCATGGCGGCGGCCTGGCCACCGGCTATGGCCATATGAGCCGGATCGCGGTGCGTTCGGGCACCCGCGTCGCGCAGGGCCAGATTATTGGCTATGTCGGCTCGACCGGCATGTCGACCGGCCCGCATCTCCATTATGAAGTGTGGCGCAACGGCGTGTCGATCAATCCGCGCAATCTGTCCTTCACCCAGGTCGCCCAGCTATCCGGCAATGCGCTGCGGGCGTTCAAGGCGAAACTGGCGAGCTTGCTCTCGGTTAAGCCCGCCGGTCGATAGACCGTACTGACGCGAGGAACCGGCCCCATTATATCGGGGCGATCACCTCAGCGATTAATGGCCTTGCGATCGCCAGCGCTTGATCGTGCGGGCGATAATTTGATCTTCCTGACCAACTTCACGCCACAAGCGCGAGAATAACGGGTCATCAGATGCCGGCCGTCTTTCCTCTTCGAGCGAATCAAAGGCGACGCGGATCGGCACCGCCACGCCTTCCCCGCAAACGATACATTCGCGGTTGCGTAGCGCCGGGATCACATCAAGAAAGCCACGCGCGCCTTCCGGCATCGCTGCCCGAACAAAGGCCTGATCGCGATCGTTATTGAGCCGCATCGCGATGATCGTGCCGCATTGTGACAGCACGCCCTCTGCAAGGTCGGACGGACGCTGGGTGATCAGCCCCAAAGAAACGCCATATTTGCGGCCCTCCTTGGCAATCCGGCTCAGGATTCGCCCGACCGAGGACATGGATTCATTCGCCGGAATGTAGCGATGCGCCTCTTCGCAGACGAGCAGGATGGGCCGTTGCGGTTCGTTGCGGGACCAGATCGCGAAATCGAACACCATCCGCGCCAGCACCGCCACCACCACCGACGTAATTTCAGACGGCACGCCCGATACATCGATGATCGAAATCGGCTTGCCATCGCCGGGCAAGCGAAACACCCGTTCGATAAAGCTCGCCATCGTATCGGCGACCAGCATGCCGGAGAACATAAAGCCAAAGCGAGGGTCCGCCTTGACCTCGTCAATCTTGGTCTTCAGCCGCAAATAGGGCGCGGTATCGCCAGCGCGATCCATCTTGCCCATTTCCAGGCTGATCAAATTGGTCAGATCGCTGAGCAGATAGGGGATCGGCGCATCGACCGTCAGTTTCGAAATTTCCTGGCCCAACCGGCCCTTGCTGCGGGCCATCAACAGGCATTTGGCGAGGATATCGGCGTCAACCTGGCGTTCCGAACCATGGCTGGTGACGAACACTTCGCAATGTTCTTCAAAATTCATCAGCCAATAGGGCATTTGCAGGTTCGACACGTCATAGGTCGCGCCATTGCCCTTGAACGCCGCGGCATATTCGCCGTGCGGATCGACCATGACGATATGGCCCTGCGGCGCGAGATCGCAGATACGGTGCAGAATCAGCGCCGCAGCAGTCGATTTGCCGGTGCCAGTCGATCCCAGCAACGCGAAATGCTTGCCGAGCAGCGCATCGACATACAGTGCCGCGCGAATATCGCGCGTGGGGTAAACCGTGCCAATGTCGATATTGGCGCGATCATCGGCGGCATAGATTTGCTGCAAATCAGCGGTCGATACCGGAAAGACGGGGCAGCCGGGCATCGGGTAGCGGGTAACGCCGCGCCGGAATTTATAGAGCTTGCCGGTCAGCCGTTCCTCATCGCCTTCGCCGAGAAAATCGATCGCGGCAACGATCTGACCGCTGCGGCCATCGGCAAGTTTCAGGGACCGGATATTGGCGATCAACCAGGTGCTGCCAACGCGCATCTTGACCTGGCTGCCGACTTGGCCGGCCGCGACGATAACCGGATCAGCACTATTGCTTAGGCGGTCAATCGCGAGGGCATCGAGCAGAATCTGGCTGCTTGACCCGTGAATTTCGAACACAACGCCAATTTCGGCACCCTGTGCGTCGATGGGGTGGCTGGGGGCGGACGCATCCGCGCGACGATCGGCGTCAAAGGCACGACCCTGGGCGCTGTCCATCATTTCCATCGCTCCCCCGGCCGCTATCGACAGCCCGTTTTGCATGGCAGGCGTAAAGATAGCGTTGCCATATCCTGGAGCGGATTGGCGGCAGCCTAGAAGCGGCGAGCGATCCAGCCTGCGCCCCAGCCGAACATCACCGACAACGCCACGGCGGTGAGCCCATAGAAAAAGGAATCGCGATCCGCCGCGCGCGCGACAAAGCGTTCAAAGCCCGATTTGCGGATATCAATATCCCGCACCGCCGCCGCCAACACCCGGCCATCGCGAATCAAAAAGGTTTCTGCAGTGAACCGACCCACCGGCACCCGCGCCGGTATCCGCACCCGAGCGCGGTACAGCACGCCATCGGTAATTTCGACCGCGAGTGGCGCTTCATAATAAAGCGCATTACGGCGTTTAAGCTCGACCAGCCCTTTAGCGAAACGACTTTGGTCGTTGGTTGGCGTGTTGCTGGCCGGCGAGAGTTGAAGACTGTCGAGACCAAGTTCATAGATCGCGCGGGTGCGGCCATCGACGAGCTGATCGATCGGTTTTGATGAGGCGATCGCGTAAAAGGATGGTGCCGACAGATAGCGCATCCGCGCTGCATTCACCCAAATACCGGCAATTTTCTGTTTTTCGCGCACCAGAATTGGCTGGGCCGGGCCTTTGACGACCACGACAATTTCGGCATCGCGCTCGCTCGGCACCCGCCCGCCGGGATAGAGGATTGCACCGAACAGCAACAGTTCGGCACCGGTAAAGCTATAGGCAATCTCGATATCGCGCTGCGACACATCGGGTACCAGCACGGGCTTGGCCTGGCCCATCAGCAGCGGTGCGGCCAGCAACAGCCATCGCCGCTTCATGACAGCTCGACCGAATAGAGCTCATCGGGGCGGAACCCCAGCCCGATCGCCACCCGAAATGCCACCAGCAACACGATCACCGCCAGCGCAAGCCGCAGATATTCGGGCTTGACCCGGCTCGCGAGCCGCGCGCCGACCTGCGCACCAACGACCGAGCCGAGCAGCAGCAGGGCGGCAAGCACGATATCGACTGCCTTGGTGGTCGTCGCATGCACCATGGTGGCGATGGCCGTGACGAACAGCGTCTGGAACAGCGACGTGCCGACCACGACTTGGGTGGTCATGCCAAGCAAATACAGCATTGCCGGCACCAGAATGAACCCGCCGCCAATACCGAGCAAAATCGTCAAAATGCCGACGAAAAAGCCGAGCAGCAGCGGTGCAAGCGGCGAAATATACAGCCCAGACCGATAAAAGCGCGTTCGAAGCGGCAAGGCCGCGACCAGCGGATGATGGCGGCGCTTGCGCGCGCGCAAGGGAATACCCGTCTTGATCGACTTGATGCTTTGGAGCGATTCGCGCGCCATCAGCGACCCGATCGAGCCGAGCAGCAGCACATAGATGATCGCGATAACGGTATCGATCTGGCCGCTGGCCTGGAGCAGCTGGAATATCCACGCCCCAGCGAACGAGCCCAAAATCCCCCCACTAACCAGCACGCCGCCCATCTTCACATCAACGCCTTTGCGCCGGAAATGGGCAAAGACCCCCGATACGCTGGCCCCCGTCACCTGGCTGGCGGCCGAAGCGGCGGCGACCGTGGGCGAAATGCCATAAACGATCAGCAGCGGCGTCGTCAGAAACCCGCCACCAACCCCGAACATGCCCGACAATAAGCCAACGCCCCCGCCAAGCAGGATGATGACGAACGCGTTCACGCTCAAATTGGCGATGGGCAGATAGACGTCCATGGGTATGCAGGCGATATCCTGTTCGGGCGCAACGCGGAAGCCCGACCGGCTTGGCGTCAGAAATCGGTGCCGATCGACACGGCTGGCCCCGATCCGGGACGAGCATCGCCCGCCACGCGCTGACGCCAGTCAATTGTCAGCCGTACTTGCTTGCCGCCGATTGTCAGCCGCGCGGCGATGGTAGGGCCGATATCCAGGCGCGCCGCACCGGGTTGAATCGCGCCCCAGCCGCCCACCGCCAGATCAAGTCGGCTGTGACCAACCACCGCAATTTCCCGGCCAATGCGCACACTCCCATCGGCATAGCCAATCCCGCCGTCACGCCCGATGATCCCCGCCTGCCCATAGCCCTCCGCGACCAAGCCAGCCGCAATCGGCACTGGCCCGGCGCCCCCGACAATCCCAATCGCCGGGCCACCCCGCACCCCATTAATCCCGATGCGCTGTTCTGCCAGCAGCCTGACCGGCAAACGCGTCGGTCGCCACTCCAGCCCGATCGCCGCTTCCTGACCGGGACCGGACAGCGGCGATGCGACCCGGGCCACGATTGCCACCCGGCGGGCATCACCAAGCGCATAAGCCAGTCGAACCCCGGTCTGGCTGCCGCCGATCTGGCTGCCGACAAGGCTGGCACCGATGCCCCGCCCATCACGCGCAATCAGCCAGAAGCTGCCTGACCAGCGTGCCGACGGAGGCGTATCGGGCAAGCTGCCCCGTCGGGAATCCGGACGGATGGGAGCGGGCGCAGTCGTCACCTGCAATGGCAGCAGCATCGACGGCATTGTGCTTTCAGGGAGATCAAGCCGGGCGATCGATGGAGGTGTCGCGACGGCAGGCAGCGGTTGGATCAGCGCCGCGCGTGTCGATTGCGGGTGGTGGCGTGCGGCGCGCAGCCATTTGGGCGCAAACCGCACAGAGCCGCCCTTTTCCAAAACGGGCCCCAAAGCGGGCAAGGACCGAGCGATCGGGCGCGGCGCAGGATCGACCGGACCGACAACAGCATCGCGCATCACTGGCGTAGGGCGCGGGAGCACCTGGGCTGGCCACAACATTACAATACGTGCCGCTGCCCAGAGTCCCAGCACCAGCGCCAGAAAGCGCAGCGGGCTACCGCGACCCGTCACGCCGCTGCATAATGTTCGGGATTCGGAAAGGCGTGGGTCGTTTTATCCCAGCGCAACGCTGCGCCGCGCAGCATGGCGACATAGCGCAATATCGCCCGGCGGGCAGCGAGCAGGGCGATGACATTGCCGACCAAAGCACGCGGAATCGACCAAAGCGCTTCGCGAATGCCATAAGCGCGCCCGGTAAAGACCGCGCGCATCACCAATCGCCAGGCAAGCAATAGGCTACAGGCGAGCAGGATCACGGGCGGAATCGCACTGGGTGCCGGGGGTGTTGCGACCAGCCAATGACCAACCCAGGCCAGGGGTGTGGCCACCAGCGCCAGATAGGCGGCTGCCAAGACAAGCACGGCAATCGGCTGGCGGCGGTCACGCATCCGCATCCAATGATCGCCAAGATCAAGCCGCCGACCCCAACCGATGCGATCCCATCCGGCCAGCGCAATGCCGATCATCCAACGCGCTTTTTGCCGCACGGCATCGTCAACTCTGGCCGGAAAATACGCACGAACGGCGACCATTGGCCCGCCCGGATATTCGCGAATGCGCGCAAAGCTGATCTGCCCGCCAAGCGCCGAAAGGTGCAGGCCAAGCTCATAATCCTCGGTTAGGCTATCGGAATCAAATGGATCGCCACCGCGCGCCGCTGCCAATTGAACCAGCGCCGTCCGGGCAATCGCGCAGCCGACACCGGCCAGCGGCATGCCGACGCCCAGCGCCTGCCGCACGATCAACTGCTTGCCGTGTGCCTCAGCAAATTCATCGCAATAATGGCCCGATACCAACCTTGAGCCCGGCTGGACCAAGGGCCGCACCGGCAACTGGACCGCGACGTGGCGACCAATCAATCGATCAAAGACTTTAAGCTCCTGAGCGTGAACCACATCCTCCGCATCATGCAGGACAATCGCACGAGCCCGGATACCATCTGTTGCCTCAAACCGTGCCAGCGCATGCCATAAGTTGTTGAGATTGGCTGCCTTGGTTGTCGGGCCAGGCGCGGTACCGATCACGATCCGCACCCGATCATCACGCGCCGCAACCCCGGCAACGGCGGCAATGGTCGCGGGATCATTGGGATAGGTGCCGACATAAATATGATAATCGGGATGATCGAGCCGGGCGAGCGCACTGGTGAGCATTGCCCCGATCACCGCCGCTTCGTCCCAGGCCGCCACGAAAATCGCGAGCCGCCCCTGCGGCTCAGGGGCGGCGAAATCCGCCAGGCTTGGCGCAGCCCGGCGATTTCGGATCAGCTGCCGCCAAGCGGCACGCCCCAGAAACAACAAATCAACCGCAAGGTCGTCAACCCCGCCCAGGACGAAGCCGATTGCCGCAAACAGCATCGCTTCGCGCGCGACAATATCGACCAGTGCGACACCCGCTTCCCAGCCGATCAATGATGAATTCCCCTCGATTCGCTCCTCGCTTGTTGTTCCCTACTCGCCCTTTCCGCGCAAGCCATTGCATTAACGCGCGATTCATTACTGGACCGGCACCCCGCCGACCGGTAGCCTGCGGGCTCATTTGAGCGAGGAAGCGACAATGAAGCTGGTAACCCGTCTGGCGTTTCTGGCCCTTGTGGTCGCACCTATCAGCGCTTCCGGCGACAACACCCCGCAGGTGATTGTTGCCACGCCAGGCATCGGCAACGGCGCAATCGAGCGCTTCACCGTCCGGTTCAGCCAACCGATCGTCGCGCTGGGTGACCCGCGCGCCGCCGCCCCGTTCAAGGTCGATTGTGCCATCGCTGGTGAAGGCCGCTGGGTCGATCAACAAACCTTTGTCCATGAATTCAAAACGCCGCTCCCCGGCGGCACGGCGTGCAGCTTCGATCTGATCGATGGGCTGAAAACGGTGTCGGGCTATGCCGTTGGCGGTCAGCGCAGCTTCAAGGTTGATGCCGGCGGCCCGGTCGCCCGCGCGATCCTGCCCGGCCAATATGGCGGCGAGATTGAAGAAGATCAGGTATTTCTGATCGCCGCCAATATGCCAGCCACCCCGGCGTCGGTCGCTGCCAATGCCTATTGCGCGGTTGACGGGATTGGCGAGAAAATCCCGGTTGACGTGCTAAGTGCCGATGTCGCCCCCAAGCTGCTCGCTGATCTGGGCACCGATCGCTACGAGGTGAGCAATTTCCTTGAAAATGCCGGCCTGCCAGCCGCCATTCCGGCGGCCCAAGCCGATCGCCAGGCGATGACGGCGGGGATAACGGCGCTGAAATGTCGTCGGCCGCTTCCGCCCGGACGGGACATGGCGATCATCTGGTCGGGCAAGATTGCCGGCGCTGGCGGCAAGCTCGCCGGGGCCGATCAACGCTTTGATTACACCGTCCGCAAGCCCTTTGCCGCGCGCTTCGAATGCGGCCGGGTCAATCCGCAGGCCGGGTGCAGCCCCGTCGAAAAGGCATGGGTTCGATTTTCGGCACCGATCGCCAAGTCGCTCGCCGAGCAGATCCGTATCCAGACCGCCGATGGCCGCTCGCTCGCTCCCTCATTTGATAATGAGGCAAAAAAGAGTGCGACCGTCAGTGATATCAGCTTTGCGACGCCGCTGCCCTTTGCAACCACCGCAAAGCTGATCCTGCCTGCGGCCATCACGGATGAAAGCGGCCGGGCTTTATCCAATGCCGAGCGTTTCCCGCTCGATATCCGCTTTGACGAAGCGCCCCCCTTGGTGAAGTTCGCCGCGCCCTTCGGCATTCTCGAAGCGCGCGAAGGCGGCATCTTGCCGGTGACGGTTCGCAATATCGAACCCGCGCTGCAGGGCCGCAACCTGAGCGTCGCTGGCCAGACGCTGAAGATTGACGCCACTGATGGCGATGTCGCGCGGTGGCTGCGCACGGTTGATGATGCCGATGATTATGCCAGCCATGAGGAGCAGCGCGGCAAGGAAAAGGTGACGATCAACGACACCGGATCGCGCCCCATTCTTGCTGCCAATCAGGGTGCGGCGATCAACATCGGGTTGCCTGGCAAGGGCAAGGATTTCGAAGTCGTCGGCATTCCGCTGACCAAGCCGGGCTTTTACGTGGTCGAGCTTGCCAGCCCCAAACTCGGCCAAGCGCTGCTGGGCCGCGCCGCGCCGCGCTATGTCGCCAGCGCCGCCCTCGTCACCAACATGGCGGTGCATTTCAAATGGGGTCGGGATCGCAGCCTTGCCTGGGTCACCGCGCTTGATAGCGGCAAGCCCGTCGGCAATGCCGAAGTTCGCGTGACCGATAGCTGCACTGGTAAGGTGCTGGCGCGCGGCGTGACCGATAAGAGCGGTGGGCTGTTCTTCCCATCAGGGTTACCGACGCCTGAAACCTATAGCGATTGCGACGGCGAAGGATCGTCTCATGCGCTGATGGTATCGGCCCGCAAGGACGATGATTTCAGCTTCACGCTTACCGATTGGGGCGACGGTATCCGCCCCTATGATTTCGATCTGCCCTATGGCTATTCGGCGCAGGACGATATTGTCCACACCGTGTTTGATCGCGCGCTGGTCCGCCAGGGCGAGACGATCAACATGAAGCATATCGTCCGCAAGCCGGTAACGGGTGGCTTTGCGGCCGGCCCTGCCTTCACGGGCACATTGCGCCTGTCGCACCGCGGGTCCGACACGCAATTTGATCTGCCGCTGACGATCGACGCCAATGGGGTCGGCGAATCGAGCTGGAAAGCACCGCAAGGCGCACCGATGGGCGATTATGATCTGCAGATCATCGCCAAGACGACGGACGGCGACAAGACGATCTACACCAGCCAGTCGTTCAAGGTCGACGAATATCGGCTGCCAACGATGCGGGCGAGCGTCAGCGGCCCCAAGGAAGCGGCAATCCGGCCAAAGACACTGCCGGTTGATCTGTTTGTCGGCTATCTTTCGGGCGGCGGCGCATCGCGGCTCCCGGTCGAAGTACGCGTTGGCTGGTTCGGCAGCATTGGCACCCCCAAAAACTACGAAGCCTATAGCTTTGGTGGCAAAGCGGTGACCGAGGGCGTCAAGCCGATGAACGGCGATGGCGAGGAAGAGCAGACTCCCTTGCCGCCAACCCAGACCCTGCCCGTCACCCTGGGGGCGGATGGCACAGCCCGCACCGGGATCGAGATACCGCAATCGCTTGATGGGCCAGCCAATATGCTGGTCGAGATGGATTATCAGGATGCCAATGGCGAAGTGCTCACCGCATCGCGCAGCATCCCGATTTACGATGCGGGCGTGCGGATCGGCATCAAGACCGATGGCTGGTTGATGAAGCAGGACGATTTGCGCCTGCGCCTGGTCGCAGTCGATACTGACGGTAAGCCGATCGCCAACCAAAAAATCACTGTCGCGCTGTATAATCGGGAGATTTTGACGGCACGGCGCCGGTTGATTGGCGGCTTCTATGCCTATGACAATCAAATGAAGACCACCAAGCTCAGCACCAACTGCACCGTGATCACGGATGCGCAGGGACTGGCACTGTGCGCGATCAATCCCGGCGTGTCGGGTGAAGTCTATGCCGTGGCGACCACCACTGATGCCGCTGGCAATCTGGCGCGCAGCACCCAATCGGCGTGGCTGGTTGGCGATGATGATTGGTGGTTTGGCGGCGATAATGGCGACCGAATGGATCTGATCCCCGAACAGCCTGAATATAAAGCGGGCGAAACCGCCAAATTCCAGGTCCGCATGCCCTTCCGCGAAGCAACCGCGCTGGTCACGGTTGAGCGGGAAGGCGTGCTGTCCAGCTTCGTTACGCAGTTAAGCGGCAAGGATCCGGTGATAGAGGTCGCGATGCCGGGCAGCTACGCCCCCGACGTCTTCGTCTCGGTGATGGCGGTGCGCGGTCGCATTCAGCCCGGATTTTGGGACTGGCTCAGCGATATCGGCGCGATGATGGGCATCGTCGCCAAGCATGAACCCACGCCCGAGCCGACCGCGCTGGTCGATCTCAGCAAGCCCGCTTACCGAATCGGCATTGCCAAAGTGAAAGTCGGCTGGGACGCCTATCGCCTCGGCGTGACCGTCAAAGCCGATCGCGAACGCTATGCCGCGCGCGACGTGGCCCAAGTCGATGTCGATGTAAAAATGCCCGATGGCAAGCCCGCAGCGAGCGCCGATGTCGCCTTTGTCGCGGTTGATCAGGCGCTGCTTCAGCTCGCCCCCAATGACAGCTGGGACGTGCTGAGCGCGATGATGGGCGAACGCTCGCTCTCGGTCCTCACCTCGACCGCGCAGACCCAGGTGGTCGGCAAACGCCATTATGGAAAAAAAGCCGTCGAAGCGGGCGGCGGCGGTGGTGGTGATCTCTCCGGGCTCAACCGCGAGAATTTCCAGCCGGTGCTGCTGTGGAAGGGCCATGTCGCGCTTGATGCCAATGGCCATGCCCGCGTGCCCGTCGCGCTCAATGACGCGCTCACCTCTTTCAAGCTGGTGGCGATTGCCACCGAGGGTGCGCAACTCTTCGGCACGGGCGAGGCCGATATCCGCGCGGCGCAGGACCTGAGCATCTTTGCCGGGATTCCGCCATTGGTCCGCACCGGTGACCAGTTCGGCGCGGTGTTCACGCTGCGCAATGCGTCCGACAAGCCGATGACGGTCACCGCGACGGTCGATCTGATGCCGCGCGTCGCCACCGGCAAGCCGCTCACCGTGACGATCCCGGCCGGCGGGGCCGCCCCCGTCGCCTGGAACCTGACCGCGCGCGAAGGCCTGAACAGCCTGCGTTGGCAAGTGTCCGCTAAAAGCGCAGACGGTAAGGCGGTCGACCGGATCACCGTGGATCAGCAGATTGTACCGGCAATACCGGTCGAAGTCTGGGCGGCGACGCTCGCTCGAGTCGAAGCGGGGACGTCGATTCCGATCACGGCCCCGGCGGGGGCGCTGCCGGGGCGCGGCAATGTTGATATCCGGCTGACTGATACCCTCGCGCCGCCGCTCGCCGGGGTTCGCAGTTACATGACTGCCTATCCTTATAATTGCTTCGAGCAGCGGCTGTCGCGGATCGTTGCGCTTGGCGATGTCGCAGGCTGGACCGCGCTGGCGGGCGATATCCCCACCTATCAGGCACAAGATGGCCTGCTGCGCTATTGGCCTTCGGACAGCCTGGAAGGGTCCGAAGCCCTGACGGCTTATGTCCTCTCGATCACGTCTGAAGCAGGCCTGCCAATCCCCGAAGGACCGCGGGCACGGATGATCGAGGGGCTGAAGGCAGTGGTCGATGGCCGGGTCCGGCATGAGGATTATGGCGATGTCCGGTTGCAACGCATCGCCGCCTTTGCCGCGCTTGCCCGCGCCGGTGCCGCCACCCCGGCGATGCTCGGCCAGATTGGCCTGGCCACCAATGAGATGCCGACTGCCCAATTGGCAGATTATCTGGTGGCGCTGGACAAGCTTCAGGGTCTTGCCAATGGACCGGCGCTGAAAGCCGCCGCTCAGGCCGAGTTGCGCAAACGGCTGGTCTATGAAGGCACCCGGCTCGATCTGAGCGATCAGTCAAGCGCTGCCTGGTGGCTGATGTCATCGGGCGACGAGGCCGCGATCAAGGCTTTGGTGTCCGTGCTCGGCCGGCCCGGTTGGCAGGATGATGCACCACGGATGATGGTCGGCGTGGCACTCCGCCAGTCGCGCGGCCATTGGGATACCACCACCGCCAATGCCTGGGGGGCGATCGCCGCCCGGAAATTTGCGGGCGTCTATCCGGCTGAAGCGGTTGCCGGGGTGACCACGGCGTCGATCGGAAGCACGACGCTCACCCGCGCCTGGCCGCTTGCCGAACCATCACGCTTCGTCAGCCTGCCGCTGCCGAGCGCGCCAGCGCCGCTCAAACTGACGCAGAGCGGCGGGGCGGGGCCATGGGCGATGGTATCGGTATCGGCGGCAGTGCCGCTCACCAAGCCGCTCAACGCCGGCTATAAAATGACCAAGTCGGTCGCGGTGGTGCAGGCGCGCAAAGCTGGGGTGCTCACTCGCGGCGATGTGCTGAAGGTGACGATCACCGTCGACGCCTCAGCCGAGCGCAACTGGGTAGTGGTGAGCGATCCGGTACCAGCGGGCGCGACGATCATTGGTGACCAGGGCGGGCAATCCTCGCTGCTGGCGCAGGTCACCGGCAATGCCGGCGTATCCCCCAGCTATGTCGAGCGCGGTGGCGCTACGTGGCGCGGCTATTTTGCCTGGGTGCCGCGCGGCAGCTTCACGGTGAGCTACACCGTCAGGCTCAACGGATCGGGCCGCTTCAACCTGCCACCCACACAGGTCGAGGCGATGTATTCGCCCGCGATCCGCGCCGCTCTGCCCAATGCGCCGATGACAGTGCTGCCGAATTGACATGAACTGGCGTTGAAATGGAGTGGCAAGGTCGATTGCGGGCGATGCTGGCTGATCAGCCCGATCGGCTTTGGGCGGGAACCCTTGCCTGGATGAAGGCGCGAAGGCGGACCGATTACGCGCTGGGCGGTGTGGTGATACTCGTCCTGGCGGGCGTGGCGCTTGATTATGCGACTCAGCCACCGCCGCTGCCGGGCTATGCGCAGGTGCGCCGCGCCTGGCAGCCGTCCGAAGCCTGGCTCTATGCGCGCGACGGCACGTTGATTGACAGTGCCCGCGTCAATTTCGCGGCGCGACGGCTGGCCTGGACGCCGCTCGACCGCGTGTCGCCGGCCACCCGCGACACGCTGCTCGCCGCCGAGGACAAGCGATTCTACAGCCATGGCGGCGTTGATTTTCTGGCCTTGGCCGGGGCGGTCCGCGATCGGTTCCAAAACAAGCATGGACGCGGGGCAAGCACGCTGTCGATGCAACTCGCTGGCTATTTGAGCAACGATCTTGCCACGCCCGGCGCGCGCGGCTGGCGGGACAAGCTGCGCCAGATGCGCGCCGCCTGGGCGCTCGAACACGGCTGGCGCAAGGATCAGATTTTTGAGGCTTATCTCAACCTGGCCGGGTTTCGTGGCGAGGCGCAGGGGATTGGCGCGGCAGCGCTTGGCCTGTTCGGCAAGACACCCGATGCGCTGTCGCGCGATGATTCGCTGTTGCTCGCGGCGCTGCTGCCCGATCCCCAGGCCCGTCCCGATCAAGTCGCCCGACGCGCTTGTGCCTTAGCCCATGCCTCCGACTGCACCCGGTTTGACGGTGCCGCCTGGTCGATGCTCGGCCCGGCGCGCAGCCTGGCGCTCGATCCGGGGCTTGCCCCGCATCTCGCGAACCGTTTGCTGACCAAGGCTGGTCTAAAGGTCACCACGACGATTGACGCCCAGACACAGCGGATCGCGATTGCAGCCCTTGTCCGCCAGTTGCGCGGGCTGGGCGGCGCCCGCGCCCGTGACGGCGCGGTGGTGGTAGTCGATAATGAAAGCGGCGATGTGCTCGCTTATGTCGGCGGGGTTGGCGGTGCCTCAACCGCTGCCGCCGTCGATGGCGCGGCCAGCTATCGCCAGGCCGGATCAACCCTCAAGCCGTTTCTTTACGCCGATGCGATTGAGAAGGGCTATCTGACTGCGGCGTCGATCCTAGACGATTCGCCTGTCCAGCTCGACACTGCTTCGGGCCTTTATGTGCCGCAAAACTATGATCGCGATTTCAAGGGACCGGTCTCGGCCCGCAGCGCGCTGGCGGGCTCGCTCAATGTGCCAGCGGTCCGGACCCTGCTCCTCGTCGGGGTTGAACCCTTCCGCGACCGGCTATGGGATACCGGCTATCGTGGCCTGACCGAGGATGGCCAATATTATGGTTTTTCGCTTGCGCTTGGATCGGCGGAAGTGACCCTGCTTGAGCAGGTTGCCGCCTTTCGGTCGCTCGCGCTTGGTGGGCGCTGGTCAGCGCTGCGGCTGACGGCCGCCGACAAACCCGCCACTCCGCGCGCCATCACCACCCCGGCTGCTGCCTGGATCGTCAGCGACATGCTGGCTGATCCCAATGCCCGGGCCGGCACCTTTGGCCTTGATAGCGCCTTACGCCTGCCCTTTTGGGCAGCGGTGAAAACCGGCACATCAAAGGGCCTGCGCGACAATTGGTGCATCGGCTTTTCCAAGCGGTTTACCGTAGGGGTCTGGGTCGGCAATCTGGAGGGCGATCCGATGCGGGCGGTATCGGGCACCAGCGGTGCCGCCCCGGTCTGGCGCGATATCCTGCTGGCGATCAACGCGCGCGGCAGCGGGGCGCCCGCAATGCCCCCCGGCATCGAGGCGCGCCAGATCAGCTTTGGCGGTGCTATCGAACAACCCAGGCGCGAATATTTCCTGGTCGGCACCGGCCAGACCCGGATTGCCGGCGCGCCCGATACCGCACGGCGACCGCGAATCACCAATCCCGTTGCGGGCAGCGTCTATGCGCTTGATCCCGATATCCCGATCGGTCGCCAGAAATTGGCGATTGGCGTGTCGGGGGCGACAGCGGCACACCGGTTAGAGCTCGACACCAAGGATCTGGGCACGGCTGACGGGCATCCCTTGGTGCTGGCGGGCCCAGGGCGGCACCGGCTGCGGCTGATCGATCTCAGCGGGCGCGTGGTCGATCAGGTGATTTTCACGATGCGGTGAGGCTGGTATCGCAGGCATGAAAAAGGCCAGCGCGGCTTTCACACCACGCTGGCCGTTTCGGTAAAGTGCGATCGCGCCTTTAGAAGAAGAAACCGCGATACACGTCGACCACGACGCCCCGGCGCGTGTCGATCAACATCACGTCGTTATAGTGGCGCACCCAGCGGTTATAGCCACGGGCAGGCGGCAGACGATAGCGCCACGGATCGGCAATGAAGTAACGCGACCCGTAAAAACCAGGCGCGATCCGACCGCCGACGCGGAAGTTGTTGTACCGGAACGGGGCGTTCCAGTTACCGCGACCGTACAGGTCACGATGGGTATTGCGATAGCCGCGCCAATCGTTGCGACCCCAGGCGCGATCGCGATCGAACCGGTCTTCGCGCAATTCCTGCCGGGCTTCGCGGACATCGCGTTGTTCGCGGCGGATATCGCGCTGATCGCCATAACGATAGGCGCGGTCAAGATCTCGCTGCTCGTCGCGCAGATCCTGACGCGATTCGCGGACCTCACGCTGCGACTGAGCGCTGGCCGCCACTGGCAGCATAGTAGCGGCCATCAAACCCATGATGATCAATTTACGCATGATGCTTCTCCATTCTTCGTACCAGACATAACGCCCAAGGGGGATATGGGTGCCGTCTGAGAATGAAGTTGCCCGAGTCGCGCTGAACAATTCTCGAACGCGCCAGTCATCGTGGCGAAAGGATTGGTACGCTGATCAGGAAGCCCGCAGACCTAACTTGACCTAAGGTGTGTCGCGCCCGCCACCGCCCTGGTTGGCCCCTGGTGGCAAGCCGGAACCGACCGTGCCGATATTGCCGAACAGATCCTCAAAGAAGGTGCGGTGGCGCCCCAGCGTTGGGGTTGTCTTGCCATACGGGTTGATCGAGGCAACCTGTTCAATGCCGGTGCGATCGACCGCCGTCACCACGCCCTTGTCGTCAAACCGCACCCGCAACACCGTCTGCACCCGCGGACGTGGACTGTTATACGCATAAAAGCGTGTATCGCGGGATATGTAATAATATTCGCGCGCTTCCCCTGATGCGTCCGAATCGAACTGGCCAGTCAAGGTTGGTTTGCCAAGCACCTGGACAACCGAGGCGCGATTATCGACCCCCGGCTGAACCGAGTTGACCAGATCGACATCGACAACATAGCCTTGGTGGCCGTTGAGCCGAGTGCAGCCCGACAGCGCGCCACCGGCCGCGCCGATCATCAGCAAAATCCCGATACGAGTGGATAAACGGCGCATTAGACTCTCCCAGGCGGGCACGCGGACAAAGGCACGCATTGCATCATGCCGAACGAGCCTCAATATGCCGGAGAGCGACGCCAGACAAGGCGGGGCGATGATTGGAGTTGTGATGGGGTTGATCGACAAGCTGTTCGGGGCGCCACGGCCATCGCCGACGGCGCCACTCTATGCGGCGATTATCGCCAATGGCCGCCAGCCACATTGGTATCTGGACGGCGCGGTGCCCGACACGATCGACGGCCGGTTTGATATGATCGCGGCAATCCTGGCGCTCGTGCTGCTGCGCCTGGAGGATGATCCGGCGAGCGCTGGCCAGGTTGCCCAGCTGACCGAGCAGTTTATCGAAGATATGGACGGCCAGCTGCGCGAAAGCGGGATTGGCGATGTCGGCATCGGCAAAAATGTCGGCCAGATGATGAGCATGTTGGGCGGTCGGCTTGGCGCTTATCGCGAGGCACTGGCCAGCGATGATCTGGCGCCGGCGCTGCGACGCAACCTGTATCGCGGTAATGACCCTGGTGAGGACGCGGTTGGCCATGTCAGCGCGCAGTTGCTCGCCTTGCGCGATCGGCTGGCCCGACAAGAGTCAGCAGCAATATTGGCTGGGCAGATCGGATGACTCCCCCCGACGCGACCCGCCCCGAATTTCACCGGCCCGAAAGAGTTGAGACGATCGGTGAAGGCAAACGCAGCATTGCGGTTGCAGCCAATGCCGCCGAACGCGCAGCGCTTGCGACGCGGTTCGGCCTGATCGAGATCGTCCGGCTCAACGGCGACTATTCGGTGGCGCGGACACCGGCTGGTATTGTTGCCGAGGGCCGCGTTACCGCTGACGTGATTCAGGCTTGTGTTGCCACGGGTGAGCCGCTCTCTGCACGAATCGATGAGCAGGTCGCCTTGTGCTTCGTCGCTGACGCGCCAGCTGACCCTCCCGCGGACGAGATCGAGCTAAGCCTCGACGCCCTCGACATCATCCCGTTTGTCGGCGGCGCCATTGATTTGGGTGAGGCCACTGCCGAAACGATGGCGCTGGCGCTGGAGCCCTTTCCGCGCAGTCCCAATGCCGAAGCGATTCTGCGCAAAGCCGGCGTATTGGCGGAAGAGGAAGCCGGGCCGTTCGGCGCGCTGGCCGGGCTTAAAGCTAAGCTTGAAGAAAAAAAACCTTAATCCTCGCTGTCCGGGCCAAGGCTTGGATCGAGATCACGCGGACGGACAAAGCGCGTCAGTGTGGCGGGATGGGCCGGGACATCAGCCCAACTGTCACAGGTAAAGACAAGTTCGGCCAGCGTTGCCGTTGGGAACTTAATCTCGACCTCGTCACGCAGATCCGGTTCGTCACCTTCGGGCACCAGCATCAGCACCAGATCCTCTAGCCCCGGATTATGCCCAACCAGCAGCACCCGCTCTACCCCGTCCGGTAGGACACTCACCAGATCAAGCAGGGTTGCCGCAGAGGCAAGATAGATACGCCGCTCCCATTCAGGCGCTAGCGGCTGGCCATAGCCGGTGGCGAGATGATCAAGCGTTTCGACCACGCGCACAGCGGGGGAGGCGATTACATGATCAAAACTGATCGCCTGCGCCTGCAAATAGCGACCAATTTGCGCAGCGGCGCGTTTGCCGCGCGGGTTCAGCGCCCGATCAAAATCGCGCGCAGCCGGGTCGTCCCAGCCGGATTTGGCATGTCTGAGCAGTGTCAGCGTCTTCATGCCCACTCCGATTCAGGCCCCACTCTTTGCCTCATGCCCCAGCAGCGTGACGGATGAAAGACGCCTCGTAACACGAATCACCGCTTCATCGAGGGTGACGCGAACAATCGGCACACCAGGCGGGAAGGCGCTGAGCAAGCGCGAGGGCATCGCAGCAGACAGCAGCACGAAGGCGCCGCGATCATCCGCGCGCCGGATCAGCCGCCCGAACGCCTGCGCCAACCGGGCGCGGACGAAGCGATCGTCATAGGCGGCCCCGCCCCCGGCCAGTCGCCTTGCGCTGTGCAATACGGTCGGCTTCGCCCAGGGCACGCCCTCCATCACCACCAACCGCAGCGACCGGCCGGGCACATCGACTCCGTCGCGCAACGCATCGGTGCCGAGCAGCGAGGCGCGCATGTCATCGCGGAAAATGTCGACCAGCGTCCCGGTATCGATCGGGTCAACATGCTGGGCATGCAGCGCTAGCCCCTCGCGCGCCAGGCGATCGGCGATCCGCGCATGGACCGCGCGCAGCCGCCGGATCGCCGTGAACAGCCCCAGCGTGCCGCCCCCCGCCGCAACGATCAGCCGCGCATAGGCATTGGCGAGCGCGCCGGTGTCGCCGCGCTTCACGTCAGTGACGATCAGGACTTCGGCGGCATTGGCATAATCGAACGGGCTCGGCGCATCGAAATGCGCCGCAGCAGGCGCGAGGTGATGCGCGCCGGTACGGGCGTCCGCCACCGACCAGTCGCCGCCGCCCTTCAGCGTTGCCGAGGTGATCAGCACGCCCTGTGCCGGTTTCAGCACAATTTCGGCAAAGGGCCGGGTCGGGTCGAGCCAGCGGCGGTGGATGCCGATATCATATTCGCGGCCCTCGACGCGTTCGACCGCCAGCCAATCGACGAAATCGGCATCGGTCGGGCCGCCGATGCGCGACAGCAGCGCCAGCCAGGCCGCAACAGTATCGGCACGCCAGGCGAGTGAGGCGATCGCCCCTTCGATCCGCGCGCGCGCTGGGCCGTCCAACCAATCGGGGCCATCGGTCAGCACCGCTTCAAGCCGTCGCCCGAGCGCGACCAACGGGCGATAGAGCGAATCGAGCGCCTGGCCGGCCTGCCCCGCCGCGTCGATCAGCGCAGCATCGGGCTCGGCGAGTTCGGTTTCCAGGCCATAGCCCGCATCTTCCTTGCTATCGTCGCGCGCATAGACAAGCCCGCGCACCGCCGCGAGCAATGCCTCGATTGCCCCAAAGGGCTGCCTCTCACCGATTCGGCCGAGCCAGCCATCCGACGGCAACGCCCGCACTGCCTCCGCCGCCTCGGCAATCGCGCGCGCCCCTTCCGCATCATAGCTCGCGACATCCGACAGGCGCGCCGCGAGACCCCGCCGCCGCCCGCGGCCGCCGCTTTCCGGCCCCGTCACCCAGCGGCGCAATTCGATCGTTTCCTGCCCGGTCAGCGCGGTTGCGAACATCGAATCGGCGGCATCGAACAGGTGATGGCCTTCGTCGAAGACGTAGCGGCTGGGGCGAGTCGCCGTTTCGCGCCCTCGTGCCGCGTTGACCATCACCAACGCATGATTGGCGATAACGATATCGGCGTCCCCACTCGCTCTCGCCGCCTTTTCGATGAAGCATTTGCGGTAATGCGGGCAGCCGGCATAGACGCACTCGCCGCGCCGGTCGGTCAGCGCGGTCGGGCCGTTACGGCGGAACAGCGTCGGCAGCCAGCCGGGCAAATCGCCGCCAACCATATCGCCATCCGCGCTATAGGCTGCCCAGCGCGCGACCAGCTGCGCGAGCACCGCTGCCCGCCCCTGAAACCCGCCTTGCAACGCATCCTCCAAATTGAGCAGGCAGGCGTAATTCTCGCGCCCCTTCCGGGTGACGACCTTGGCGCGGCGCATGGCGGCATCGGGGAAGAGGCGCGCGCTTTCATGCCCCAATTGCCGCTGCAGCGTCTTGGTGAAGGTGGAGACCCACACCGCCCCGCCCGCCTGCTCGGCCCAGAGCGAGGCAGGCGCGAGATAGCCGAGCGTCTTGCCGATCCCGGTGCCCGCCTCAGCCAGCACCAGATTGGGCGAATCGCGCATCATGCGCGGCGCGAAGGCGGCGCTGGCGGCTTCGGCGAAGGCGCGCTGGCCCGGACGCTGTTCTGCTGCACTGCCGGTCAGTGTCGCGAGGCGGGCCTGCGTGTCCGCTGGGTCAATCATCACAGTGCGCGGCGCCGGACGAGGCGCGCCCTCGCTCCATTCGGGCAGTTTGGCAAACAACCAGCGCTCCGCCGTTTCGGGCTTGGCGATCCGGTCGACCAAGGCAGGCACCCACGGCCAGCGAAGCCGGGCCAGCGCCTGCAGCGACGTCCACGCCCCTTCGCGCTCTGGCCAGTCGCCCTTGGTCTGCGCAATCAGGGCGGCAGCGGCAGCGCGCAGGAACGGCGCGATCAGGTCGTCGCGAAGCGGCTCGTCAATCCCCGTCGCGCGCGCCAGGCCACGCGGCGTCGGCACCATGAACTGCGCGGGGCGCAAAAAAGCGAACAATTCGAGCAGATCGAGCCCCGACAATTCGGCATAGCCCAGTCGCTGTCCGACAAGCGCCGCATTGAGCATGATCATCGGCGTATCGGCCGCCAGCCTGATCGCCTCGCCGCGCCCGACCTGCCGCGTGTCGCCCTCGCTGGCGATCCAGATGCCGCCATGGCTTGCGTGGAGCGCGGGGTAGGGGAGCAGGGTCACACCCGCTTGTCGCCGTCATTGAACAGAATGGCAACATCTTGTCGCTGTCATCGGGCTTATCCGGCCAGCCATTCGTCCAGCTGGTCGAAGCTGCCATTCCAACCACCAGTCATCGAGGCCATCATCTCGGCAAAAAAGGCGCATTCCTCGGGCGTCGCGTCGATCGGCTCCCAGCTAAGGTCGATCCGGGTGCCACCCTCCGCTTCACTGAACAACACCGTCGTCAGCATCTCCAGCGGGAAAAGCGGCGCGAACGCTGCGCGAGCGCGATTGCCCTCGGCATCCGCGAAGCCATGAACCCAGACCAGCCGCGTGTGTGGCTCGACCACCTGAAACACGAACTTGCTGAACATCTCGGCCCCATCGGGCGCCTCCATCCGGCCACGCCATTCGCCGCCGGGGCGCAGGTCGAACGCCAGGATGCTGCCCGCCGAGTCCTTCGGCCCGAACCAGGCGGCGAGCAGCTCCGGTTCGGTCCACGCCGCCCAGACGCGGGCGAGCGGCGCAGCAAATGTCCGCGTTATCGTGAAGTGCGCCGTCGTCATGACATCTCGTCCTTGCCCTGCTGCAGAAACTGATCGAGCTGGTCGAAACTGTCAGTCCAAAGGTTGCGCAAACCGTCGATCCAGAGCCGCGCCCCGTCCAGGCTGCTGGCCTTGAGCCGTCGCGGACGCGACTGGGCCATCTTGCCAGCCTCGATCAACCCAGCCGCTTCGAGCACCTTCAGATGACGGGAAATGGCGGGTTGCGTGATCCCAAAGGGGCGCGCCAGCTCGGCCACGGTCGCTTCGCCCGATGCGAGGCGCGCGAGAATCGCCCGCCGCGTCGGGTCTGCCAAGGCTGCGAACTGACGGTCCAACGGGCTTTCCATAGCATAATGCTTATATAACTATTCGGTTATTGACAAGCGGCGACGTTGTGCTCGTCTTCAGCAAGCGGTAATGATTAACTATGTCCGCCTAACAGCCTCCCGCCGTGCATGATGCACGGCCCAGACCGCGGCCCCCAAACTGGGCCGATTGTATCAACCGCGCCCTCGTCGGGCGCGTGTGAAGGTGGCTATTCTTATGACCGATCTTATCAACGTGCGCCCCATGCTGCGTACCGACCTGCCCGCCATTGCCCCGGTGCTGGAGGCGACCGGGCTGTTCCCCTCGAATATGCTCGCCGATATGGCAGCACCCTTTCTCGACGATACCGCGCCGCATATCTGGCTCGTCGCCACGATCGGTGGGCGGCTCTGCGGCTTTGCCTATTGCGAGCCCGAGCGGGCGACCCAAGGCACCTTCAACCTGCTCGCCATCGCCGTCGCACCCGGCGATCAAGGGCAGGGCGTGGGCAGCACGCTTGTCGCCTCGCTTGAGGCACGGCTGCGCACCGATGCCGCCCGCGTGCTGATCGTCGAGACGTCGGCGCTTGACGCCTATGCCGATAGCCGCGCCTTCTATCTGGTGCGGGGCTTTAGCGAGGAAGCCCGCATCCGCGACTTCTACGACGAGGGCGAGCACAAGGTCATCTTCTGGAAGCATCTCTAACCATCGCTGCCGGGGAGGGGCACCGGCCAGGTGTCGCTCCCCCGGCCATGTTGGCGGCACGCGATTCGCCCGCGCTGTCCTACAAGGGGCTGAAGCTGACAGATTGTTCGCCTGTCGATCACGCTTGATCCCAGCCGATCGCCGCGCGGCAGCGCCATGGGCGTCGGTTGCAGAAAGGCATTGGCAGCCCGCAACTTCCGCAACTTTGCTCCCGCCTGACCGGAAACGAATTTGCGATTTCACACCGAACGCGGCACAGGCTGGGGATATGACTGATACCGATCTTCGCACCGCCGCACTCGCTTCCAAGGCCTGGCCGTATGAGGAGGCGCGCAAGCTGCTGAAACGCTATCCCGACGGCAAGCCTGCTGGCGCGGCGATCATCTTCGAAACCGGTTATGGGCCATCAGGCCTGCCGCATATCGGCACCTTCAACGAGGTGCTGCGGACGACGATGGTGCGCCACGCCTTCCAGGCAATGTCCGACGCGCCGACCCGGCTGATCGAGTTTTCTGACGACATGGACGGCCTGCGCAAAGTGCCGGACAATGTGCCCAACCAGGCGATGTTGACCGAAAATCTCGGCAAGCCCTTGAGCCGCATTCCTGATCCGTTCGAGAAGTTCGAGAGTTTCGCCGCGCACAACAACGCGATGCTGCGGGATTTTCTCGACCGCTTTGGCTTTGAGTATGAGTTCATCTCCTCCGCCTCGCAGTACGAGGCGGGGGTGTTCGACGACGCGCTCAAGGGCGTGCTGCGCCATTATGAGGCGATCATGGGGGTGATGCTGCCGACTTTGCGCAAGGAGCGCGCCGCCACCTATTCGCCGGTGCTGCCGATCAGCCCCAAGACGGGCGTGGTGCTGCAGGTGCCGGTTGAAGTGGTTGATGCGGAAGCCGGCACGATCCGCTTCACTGACAGCGATGGCGAGGTGCTGGTGCAGAGCGTGCTCGGCGGCCAGGCCAAGCTGCAATGGAAGGTCGATTGGGCGATGCGCTGGGTCGCATTGGGCGTCGATTACGAAATGTACGGCAAGGACCTGATCGACAGTGGCATCCAATCGGGCAAGATCGCGCGCGTGCTCGGCGGTCGCCCGCCCGAGGGTCTGATTTATGAGATGTTCCTCGACGAAAAGGGCGAGAAGATCTCCAAGTCAAAGGGGAATGGCCTGACGCTCGAGCAATGGCTCGATTACGGCACCCAGGAGAGCCTCGCCTTCTTCGCCTATCGCGAGCCGAAAAAGGCCAAGCAGCTCCACATCGGCGTCATTCCGCGCGCGGTGGACGAGTATTTCCAGTTCCGCGGCAATTATGCAGGCCAGCCTGTCGAGCAGCAGCTAGGCAATCCGGCGCATCATATCCATGACGGCGATGTGCCCGATACCAACCCGCCGGTGACCTTCGGCCTGCTGCTGAATCTGGTCGGCGTTCTGGGTGCAGGGGCGACGGCAGTGCAGGTGCGTGGGTATCTGAGCAACTATGTCGAGGGGGATATCAGCCCCGAACTCGACGCGTTGATCGGCCATGCGCTCGCCTATAACCGCGATTTCGTCGCGCCGACGCTTGTACGGCGCAAGCCCGCAGGCGTGGAAATTGCTGCCCTCGAGCGCCTCGAGCGCGAACTGGCACCACTCCCCGCCGATACCTCGGCGGTCGATCTGCAGAACATCGTCTACGCGATCGGCAACGAAGGCGGCTTCGACAATTTGCGCGACTGGTTCGGCGCCCTGTACGAAACCTTGCTTGGCTCACCGCAAGGCCCGCGCATGGGCAGCTTCATCGCGCTTTACGGGATTGCGAACAGCCGCAAGCTGATTGCCGAGGCGCTCGCCCAAACCTGATCCCAGACCGGATCCCAGATCTGGTCCCAGATCTGATCCCAAATCTGATCAGTGCGTCGCCTCCGGATTGGCCTTGGCGCTGCCATAGCCCGTGCGCAGGGCCAGCGCCTCCATCGTCATGCTCTGGATCACGATCGAGAAGATGACGACGCCAAGCGAGGCGGCGAAGATGGCTTCGCGCTCAGGGATGTCGGGCAACGATAACACCAGCGCGACTGACAACCCGCCCCGCACCCCCGCCCAGGTGAGGACATTGTAAAGTTTGGTCGGAAATCGCTGGCCAAAGGGGATCATGATGACGCCAAGCGATGCTATCGCAATCCAGCGCGCGATCAGCACCATGGCAGCACCGGCGGCCATCAGCGCCAGCGCCATCGGCGTGAAATCAAGCGCAAATGCCTTGATGCCGACCAGGAAGAACAGCACGGCATTCATCCCTTCATCGATGACATGCCATAGCGGGCGCAGATATTCCTTCGCATGGGGGGCCAGCGAAGCATCCGCCCAATTTGTCGCCAGAACCAACCCAGCCGCCACAACACCCAGCGGACCCGACAGACCAAAATGCAGGGCGACGGCATAAACCACCGTCGCTGTGGCAACGGTGATCAATGTTTCCGTGATCCAATCATTGACGGCGTACAGAATCACCACGGCGATGACGGCAACAGTAAGCCCCAGCGCAACGCCACCAAAAGCTTCGATTCCTGCGTGTTGGGCCAACACCACCAAATCGGTATGTGCTGCCTCGCCACCACCGGTCTGGCCAATGGCATAGGCCAGCAATGCTTTGAACAACACCACCGCCACACCGTCATTGAACAGCGCCTCGCCTTCCAGCTGGGCCTGGAGACGCGGCTCCAGATCGGTCCGCTTGGTCATGGCCAGCACGGCGATCGGGTCGGTCGGGCTGATCAGCGCGCCGAACACCAATGCCCAGCTGACCGGCATGGCGATCCCGGCAAGAGCGCATACACCCCAAAAGGCCGCCGCGATCAGGCCAGTGGTGATCACGGTGCCAAAGACAGCCAGCGCCGCAACCGCCCATCCCCGCTGGATGAGTGCCGCGATGTTGACGTTCATCGCCCCAGCAAACAGCAGATAGGCCAGCATGAAATTGAGCACGAGCTTGGGATAATCAATCTGCTGCTCGACCGATTTGAACATGGCGCCAACCGCCCAATCGGGCTTCGCCAGGTCAGCCAGCGCGACCACACCGCTGAACGCCAGGCCAACGATCAACAATCCCACCGCAACAGGCAGTTTCAAGGTCTTGGCGTTGATCCAGCAGGCAATGGTGGTGATCGACAGTATCACCGCCGTCAGTTCAAACAGATCAAGCATCGACTTTCCCCCGCGCAGCCAGCTGTGCCAGCCTTCCCCATTTACCCTTGTTACGCTAGCGACAATCTGGACAGCAATTCACGGACTGGGCCGGAATCGATCGGATTCTGGTATCGGGATAGCAGGTTCCGTGACTTTGTGCACCGCAAGACGCGCAGGCTAGGGGAATAGATGCGGCAATTTTTCTCTCCTCGACAATTGGCCCATGCCCCAGCGCAGGAGCTGCACAATGGCGGCTTCACGGCCTATGCTGAAAGCCCCGCGCGCGCCGAGCAAATGGTGGCAGCGCTGGCTGGCCTCGAAATGCCCTCCGATCATGGCGAGGCAGCGATACGCGCGGTCCATACGCCCGATTATCTCGATTTCCTCCAAACGGCGCCGACGAAATGGGCCGATGCGGGGCGGCCGGGTGACGTGATCGGCTATGTCTGGCCGGTGGTGGGCCGTCGCCCGCTCACGCTGAATCGAATCGATGCGCTGGTCGGCCAGCACAGCTTTGACGCCAGCACGCCACTCGCCGCGGAAACCTATGAGGCTGCCTATTGGAGCACGCAAAGCGCGCTGTCTGCGCTCGCGGCGGTGCAGGGCGGCGACCCTGCGGCATTCGCGCTGTGTCGCCCGCCCGGGCACCATGCCGGGGCGGATTATCTGGGCGGCTATTGCTATCTCAACACCGCTGCGATCACCGCGCAGGCAGCGCGCGATGGGGGCGCCGGGCGGGTCGCGATCCTCGATATCGATTATCATCACGGCAACGGCACCCAGGACATTTTCTACGATCGCGGGGATGTGTTCTACGCCTCGCTCCATGCCGATCCCGCGACCGATTATCCCTTTTACTGGGGCCATGCCGATGAGCGCGGCGCGGGCGAGGGTCTTGGCGCCAATCTCAATCTGCCGCTGCCACAGGGTACAACCCTGGCCGGGTTCCGCGCTGCACAGACCGTGGCACTCGATGCGATCGCTCACTTCGCGCCCGATCTGCTCGTCGTCAGCTTCGGGGCGGACACCTGGGAGGGCGACCCGATCAGCCACCTCAAACTCACGACCGCCGATTACCCCGTGCTCGCCGCCGACATCGCCGCGCGCGGCTGGCCGAGCGTGATCTTGATGGAAGGCGGCTATGCGGTGGATGCGCTGGGGGGGAATGTGGCGGGGTTTCTGAGCGGGTTTTAGGGCCGATCCGTTGCATCCACCGGCGGCATCCCCGCCATGGATTTCGCGACGCCCTCCACCTTTTCCATCACCCGCAGGATATTGCCGCGCGCCAGGCCTGCGAGATCGGCATCGCTCCACCCGCGCCGCGCCAATTCGGCGAACAGCGCCGGATAGCCATCGACGCCGGTCATGTCGCGCGGGGCGGTGCCGTTGATGCCGTCATAGTCGCTGCCCAAGCCAATATGCGCGTGGCCCGCAACCTTGGCGATATGCTCGACATGGTCCGCGATCGTCGCGGAAGTGACGACCGGTTCGGGGTGGCTCGCCTCCCATGCCAGCACCGGCGCAGCAGCGTTGGGGCCATAGACTTCCGCTGAAGCACCCACCGATTTGGCATAGTCGGTCCGCGCCTTGTCCCAGTCGCGCCACGCCTGCGAGACGAAGCTGGGGTAGAAATTGACCATCACCACCCCGCCATTTGCGCCGATCTTCGCCAGCAGATCGTCGGGAATGTTGCGCGGCGCATTATCCAGCGCGCGCGCTGAGGAGTGCGACGCCATCACTGGTGCCTTGGTAACGCTGAGCACCACCGCCATCGTCGCATCCGAGACATGGCTGATATCGACGATCATCCCGATGCGGTTCATCTCCGCCACCACCTGTTTGCCAAACGGACTTAGCCCGCCGCTCCGCGGTTCATCAGTCGAGGCATCGGCCCAGGGCAGGCTGCTCGTGTGCGTGAGCGTCATGTAGCGGACGCCGAGATCATAGTAGCGGCGCAACACCGACAGCCGCCCGTCGATCTGGTGGCCGCCCTCAACCCCCATCAGCGACGCGATCTTGCCCGATTTCTCGATGCGCCGGATGTCGGCGGCTGTCCCCGCCATTTCGAACGCGCCCGGATTGGCGGCGACGAAGCGCTTGACGATGTCGATCTCCTCCAGCGTCATCTCCACCGCGCGCGGCCCCAGATTATCCGCCGTGATCCACACCGACCAGAATTGCGCGCCGACATGGCCTTTCCTCAGCCGGGGAATATCGGTCTGGAGCGGTACCGGCAGCTTGGACGTGTCCTTGGTCAGGTCGAGCGCCTCGACCTTTGCGTCATGATTCTTGCGGATCTCCCAGGGCAGATCGTTGTGCCCGTCGATCACCGGATTGGCGGTGAGCAGCTTTTCGATACGCTGCGCGGTGGCGGGATCGGCAGGCGCCGGGACGGCGGCAGCCTGAGCGAGGATCAGCAGCAATGGCGTCAGCATGTCATTCGTCCCCTTGGTCGATTGTCGTCGTCGTCACTGGCTGGCGCGCGCGCGTATCGACTGCCAGCGAAAAAATGTCAGGCCGGGCATAATGGCCGCTGACATCGAGATCATAGCGCCCGCGCACGATATCGAGCGGATCGATATCGGCGACCAGCACCGCCTCCTCCCCATAAACCGGCCCCGCCAGCACATCGCCCATCGGGCCGACAATCACGCTACCGCCGCGGATCAGCACGGTCGCCGGATCATTGCCCTGGATGCAGTCGTAATCGGCCGGGGCATCGGCGCGCGTCATATATTGGCACGCGCTCAGCACAAAGCAGCGGCCTTCATAGGCGATATGGCGCATCGTCGTCTGCCAGATGTCGCGGTCATCGACCGTCGGCGCGCAATAGAACTCCACCCCTTGCGCATAATAATGCTGGCGCAGCGCCGGCATGTAATTCTCCCAGCAAATCGCCGCCGCCACCTTGCCGATGGGGGTATCCGCCACCTGCAGCGTAGAGCCATCGCCCTGGCCCCAGATCAGCCGTTCGCTCGCCGTCGGCATCAGCTTGCGGTGGCGGGCAAGCAGCGCGCCATCGGGGCCGAAGGTAAGCGCGGTGCAATAAAGCGTGCCGCCCGCCCGCTCGATAACGCCGACCACGAGGGTGGCGCTGGCGCTTGCCGCCATCTCGCCCATGCGCTGGACTTCGGGGCCGGGTACGGTGATTGCCGACTGCCAATAGCGCGCGAAATCATCGCGCCCGGCGGCCGTGCGCGACCCGACGCGGGCACCGAAATCGAGCCCCTTAGGATAGCCGCCAATATAGGCTTCGGGGAATACCGCGAGCTTGACCCGTTGGTCGCGGAGGGTGTCAACATGCGCGGCCATCCGGTCGAGCGTGGCGGGGGTGTCGAACAGGGTGGAGCCCGCCTGGACGACGGCGATGCAGCGATTTTCAGCCAAGACGCGTCGCTCCTTCGTGCGGCCGGGCGTTAGCAAGGTTGCAGAAGTTGCGGATTGCCATTGCTTTGCTTGGGCATGCCGCAAATTCGGTCTTTTCACGAGGCAGCGACGAACCAGCCATGGCGAGCAGGATTGGATACCGCATCGAACGTCTCTTCATGAAGGTGATGACCTAATAAAAAACAGCGCGCTACCGCCCCTGACCAAACGGCAACGGACGGATCACGGGATGGCAGATGAGTTCCCACATTTACAGGGGGGAGTTTAAGGGGGGCGACCGCGGTTGATATCGCCTACGCCCCGTTTCCCGGTCGGAAGCCGGCACGACGACTGGGGCTAAGGCAGCCTTCTCCCCCAAAGCGGGCATGAGGATTGAAAACGAAAAGCTACCATTAGTGGGTGCTTCGTTCCGTTCCGACAGCGCAGTTCTCGTCGATGAGAAAACATCGGACGATGGGGCCAGCTTTCCCATCGCTGTGGAGATCAAGAAAAGAAGCGAGTTCATTCGCCGAATTCAGATCAATATCTGAAAAATTGTTGGACGCAGCGATCAGTGCTGCAAGACGTCCAGAGCCGTTAGAGTCAATCGTCAATATGCTCTCAATTTTGCGCCAGAAACGAGCACCATAGGTATAAAAGACCTGTGCTTGATCGCCATCACCTGCAGTATAACGGCTCTGCGCGTTAAGCAGCGGCGTTCGCACCTCCCGCGCAATGTAAAACACGTCAAGCCATTTCTGATCTTCAGGCTCCAGAAATGCTTGTGCCGCCGTTATGGCGTAATGATTGGCGAGGCTTTCATTGACCCAGGCGGGCCACGCCTGACCCGCTGCACCTGTAATCGTATGGAAGCCTTCGTGCGCTGCGCTTGTGCCGATGACGACCCGCGCTTTTGCTTCCGCATCAGGATCGCCAGGGCGCAACTTGATCTGAGATATAATTGCCTCGGATCCTGCGCTCGCACTGTAACCGGGCGCCGCGTCGGGCGGTACTTCTACCCAGACCCAGTCGATGACGGAGGGCGCTTTGCCTGACGAAAGGTCACGCCGCCAAATTGCCCATCGAGCCAAAACATCGTTGTGGAGCGCGTTCATCCATGGATATTGTGGAGGCTTACCAAATACCCGTAGCCGCAACTCGCTTGAACTGTATTCCTGCTGTGGCTCACTACCAATTACTGCGTAATATGGCGGTTGATCGGCAGACGGAAACATCAAGTTAGTCACAATCGTTCGGCCACCCTTAAGCCGCAACGTCGTTTTCACCATCCCGCCGCTGTTTGCTGCACGAAGAAACGCTCCCCGTTCCGGCAGCAACCAATAGCGGTGGTTCAGACTATAGGACGCAACAGGCAGGCTGGCATCGATGCCGGTATGATCGATACCTTCCAGGGCAACATTCCAGGTAAATTCTCTGCAATCTGGAGGTGCCACCCAAGACAGGCCATCGAAAGCCGCTGCGCGACCATCGGCGCAGGTTACCCTGCTGATGGCCGCGCCGTCTCCATTTCTCGCTATGGAGAGCCGAACCGGAGCAGAGGCAAGGCTGAGACGGACCTGTGCGTTTGATGGCGCAGTCTCATCGATCATGATCAGATACGAATGCCCGCTTGAGATCGGTATAAGTCTTCCCGGCTTAATGGCCGTGCAAGCCGTTACACTGAGCATCATTAGCCCGAGAACCAGAGCTGAGCTTACTATATTGCAGCGCAGAAAATTGCTTTGCTGCTTCATCCGATCACTCTCCGACCGAGTATTTGTTCTCAGGCCAGTCAAGATGCCGAGAAATGTTCGTTCTTCCAGGAAAACGCGCAGTGGCCGCCATTTTGCAATTGACCCATAAACGGTTGTCATTGGCTGCTCGGCAAAGCCGGGAACCTAATAAGGGGTAAGGAACGAAAACGCGTTGCCGAAATTGTGCAGCAGAATGGGGAGAAGCAGGCTTCCTGTCCGCAGCCGCACCCAAACCGCGATAAAGGAAGGAACCCCGGTCAGCGCCATCGTGACGGGATCGAAAGAGAAGCTGCCAGCCGAATAACCAAAGGCATGCGTCAAGCCGAACAGAAAGCACGCTAGCACCGCGCCCCAGCCCCAATCGACGCCGAGGAACCGCTTTCGCCCCCGAAACGCCTGATCAAGCGCGAGCAGCAGGATGCCGCGATAGAACGGCTCTTCTTCCAGTCCAGGCATCGACAACTGGAATGCGACATCTTCGGCGCTGGCTTGGTCGCTCGGGAACACAATCGCGATGAGAACGAAGAAGCCACAGTAAGCAGCAGCGATCGGCAGCGAAGCGCTCAGGCTGCCCGGGCCATGGGATAAGGTGAAGCCGACGCGGCGGAGACCGAACACCGGCAGCGCTGCAATGGCGACGGTGGCGACGAGGGCGGCAAGCTTGCCTTGCCAGTTCCATTCCCCACCGATGAGGTCAGGCAGCAAGCCGTAGAGCCGGGTCAGCAAGGCATCATTAATCGCCACCAGCAGGGCAGCAATCAGGAGCCATCGCGAGGAGAAATTGCGGCGGTCGGCAAAGCCCAGCACCGTGCCAAAAAAGAGCAGCAGCGCCAGCGTTCCTGCGAGGCCGATCAATCCGTTCACGCGCGTGCCTTTTCCAAATGGAGCAGGCCTAATCTAGTTCATGAATGGCAATGCCGCTCGTCAAAAGGCGGATTTTCGCTCCTCAAAACCCGGCTTTCGCCAGGTGCTGGCCCGTGGAGGCGGGCTGGTGCGCCGCGCTTCGGTATGCGCTCGGCGTGCACCCCTGGATCGCCCGAAAGGCGCGGTTGAAGCTGGCGAGCGAGGCAAAGCCGCTATCCTGCGCAATGGTGATGAGTTTATCGTCATGGTTCCGCTCTTGCAGCAGACGACACGCCTCGATGACTCGGTGGTGATTGAGAAAGGCGCGGAAATGATCGTAACCCAATTGCTGATTGACCAGCATTCTGACAGCGCGCTCCGGTGCTCCCATGAAATCAACAAACTGGGCGAAGCTTAGGTCGGGGTCGAGATGCACGCGATCCGTCTCAATGAGGGCACATAATCGGCGGTGGAGTTCGTTATTGCGGTGACGGTCAACCTGGGGTGCCGCCTTACGTAGCGCCGCGTCCTTCTCGGCAACGCCAAATGTCAGTATGTCGGCCCGAACGGTAAGCAGTTGGCGCGCCAGCCATAACCCAAACCCGAGAATCATGGCGTTCTGCGTCATGGAGAAAGCCAGCGGCCGCCACTCAAAGCCAAACAGCGCATCTGCTGCGAGGTCGATGAATAGCATACCGCCAAGCATCGCAACGACCATGATCCGCGCGTCATGGCGTTGCTGGATCAGATCGCCCGGCCGCTCGTCCAGAAGGCGCCAGACAAGATGGGCAACAATTGCAAAGCCCAGCAGCACAAGCCATCGCGACAGCCCGGCGTTTGCGAGCGCATCGCCAAACAGCCCGCGATCAAAAGCAGCGATGATGGCCCAAGCCAGACCAACCACCAGAACGCCGCCTCTCACCGTGAAACGGCTATCGAAGCACGAGAGGGAGAACCACCACAGGAAAATGACTGTGAAGCCGCTCGCTATGCGGGCGAAATCGCCGGGCAGCCCAATCGGCTTAAAAGATGAGAGCGGCGTGTTGCAGATAACGAAACCGGCAACACACACTGCCAGAGGCGCAAATAGAAGAGTCGGCAATCCAAGCTGTTGTCGATGGCTGAGCAGAAACCAAGCGAGCAGGATGAAAACGCTAACAGAGCCGAGACGAATCACGGCATCGAATTGGTCGATGATCATCTGATCAGAATAGCGGCAAATCTAGCTGGCAGAAGGTTGAAAAACCGCCATTCGCTTTCCTGCCAAAGCCAGTCACCTACCGTCGCCAAGCGCGTCCAAAAAAAAGGGCGCTGCGATCATTTGCAGCACCCGGTGTTGTTTAGCGCAACCACCAGCGTTCAGAGCCTGCCTCTCTGTTCCGGCACGATCTTTAGCAAATCACACGCCAGCCCAGTCCAAACCCGGTGGAAGTTGATCGGCGTTGTAATCGATCTGTAGCACCCGGCGGTGCGCCATAGCGGTCGAGGCTGCCGACGCATGCAGAATCGGGGTCGAATACAACCAACCGTCGCCGCGCCGAGCCAAGCAGAGATGGACGCCAAGGCGAGCGATGATGGTCTCGACCTCGCGATCGGCTATGCGGCCCAGCCGGTGCGACCCAGCGGCTATCATCAGCGGGGCGTTATTGGCGGGGACATCATCAAGATGGATGCGCAGCGTGATCATGCGTTCAATGATGGCGAAGGGCGGTTCAACATGATGGACGCCCGCCTTGATCGACCAGGGGCCGTAACCGGGGACGTCGTGGCGCTCCTTGACGGCGATGGTGCGGTCTTGATGCCAGCCGAGCGCCCAGTTGGTGGCGGCGGTCTTGTCGAACAGGATGGCGCGGACGGGTTTTGCACCAGTACCAAGGTGTTGCGTCACAAGCGATCCTGCTGGACCGTCGAGGGATAGCAGCCGGCACAAAGCAGGTTGGTCGTACAGGCGAATGCCGACCCGGTCCGGAGGCAGGTCGGCGAGTGCCCGCTCCAGTTGCCCCAAAAGCGAAAGGGCGGCCCCGCTGTGCAGAACCGCCCCGTCGATCTCGAAATCCAGCTGATCAGCGGCGAGCGCCATCACGCTGGCCAAGCCTTACAGCTTCCCCGTCAACTCCGGTACGATCTTAAATAAGTCTCCAACCAGACCATAATCCGCCACCTGGAAAATCGGCGCGTCCTCGTCCTTGTTGATCGCGATAATCACCTTGGAATCCTTCATCCCCGCCAGATGCTGAATCGCGCCCGAGATGCCGATTGCGATGTACACTTCCGGGGCGACGATCTTGCCGGTCTGGCCGACCTGATAGTCGTTGGGGACATAGCCCGCGTCCACCGCCGCGCGGCTCGCGCCGACGCCGGCGCCGAGCTTGTCGGCGAGCGGTTCGATGATCGTCGTGAAATTCTCGCTGTTCTGCAGCGCGCGGCCGCCCGAGACGATGATCTTGGCGCTGGTCAGTTCGGGGCGTTCCGACTTGGCGATTTCCGAAGAAATGAAGGTCGAGACGCCCTTTTCACCCGTGGAGCCGACCGCCTCGATCGCGGCCGAACCACCCTCGGTCGCGGCCTTGGCAAAGGCGGTGCCGCGCACCGTCAGCACCAATTTGGCGTCGGACGACTTGACCGTGGCGATCGCGTTGCCGGCATAGATCGGCCGGGTGAAGCTGTTGTCGCCTTCGACCGAGAGGATGTCGCTGATCTGCATCACGTCGAGCAGGGCGGCGACGCGCGGCGCGATGTTCTTGCCGGTCGAGGTGGAGGGCACGACAAACGCATCGTGATGGCCCATCAGTTCGGCCACCAAGGGCGCGACATTTTCGGCGAGCGCGTGCGCGAACGCCGCATCATCGGCGACATGGACCTTGCCCACGCCAGCGATCTTCGCGGCTGCGTCGGCTACCGCGCCAACGCCTTGCCCGGCGACGAGCAGATGGACGTCGCCCAGCTGGCTGGCCGCGGTGACTGCCGACAGCGTGGCATCCTTGACGGTGGCGCCGTCATGTTCGACCCAAACCAACGTCTTCATGCGACCACTCCCAATGCCTTCAGCTTGCCGATCAGTTCATCGACATCTGCGACCTTCACCCCTGCGCTGCGCTTGGCGGGTTCCTCGACCTTAACAGTGGTGATGCGCGGGGCGATATCGACACCATAATCCGCCGCGGTTTTCTGCGCGAGCGGCTTGGCCTTGGCCTTCATGATGTTGGGCAGGCTGGCATAGCGCGGCTCGTTGAGGCGCAGGTCGGTGGTGACGATGGCGGGGAGCTTGAGCTCGACCGTCTCCGATCCGCCGTCAATCTCACGCGTAACCTTGACGGTGTCGCCGGTCACTTCAACCGCGCTGGCAAAGGTGCCCTGACCCCAGCCAGTGAGCGCGGCGAGCATCTGGCCCGTCTGGTTGTTGTCGTCATCGATCGCCTGCTTGCCGAGGATGATCAGCCCGGGCTGTTCCTCGTCCGCAATCGCCTTCAGCAGCTTGGCGACGCCGAGCGGCTCGACCCGATCTTCGGTGACGATCAGGATCGCCCGGTCGGCGCCCATCGCGAGCGCGGTGCGCAGCGTTTCCTGCGCCTTTTGCTCGCCGATCGAGACCGCGACGATTTCGGTCACGACGCCCTTTTCCTTCAGGCGAATAGCTTCCTCAACCGCGATCTCGTCGAACGGGTTCATGCTCATCTTGACGTTGGCCAGATCGATGCCCGTGCCGTCCGCCTTCACGCGGGGCTTTACGTTATAGTCAAGCACGCGCTTGACGGGGACCAGTACTTTCATGTGCTTCCTCTTCGTATCAGTTCGTCAGTTCGAGACGACGCTCGATCCGGTCAAGACGGCGATTGATATTATCGATTGAAATCTGTTGCGCAGCATCCGCCGCCGACAAATTGGTCAAATGCTGCATGATCGACACCACCGATCCTTCAAGTGTCGTCATCCGCGCCGACATTTCGTCGAGCCGACGCTCCATGCGGTCAAGCGACGCCTGAAAGCGCTTCATGTGCTCGAGCAGCAGATTCTCGACATTTTCGGTCATGCTGTCTCTCTTACGCCGCCGCCTTCACCTCGGCGACGATTTTCCGTGCGGCATCGCCCAGATCATTGGCGGGGACGATCGCGAGGCCCGAATTGGCCAGGATGTCCTTGCCTGCCTCGACATTGGTGCCTTCCAGTCGCACGACCAGCGGCACCGACAAATTCACTTCCTTGGCCGCCGCGACGATGCCCTCGGCGATGACGTCGCACTTCATGATGCCGCCGAAGATGTTGACGAGGATGCCCTTCACGTTCGGATCGGCGAGGATGATCTTGAACGCCGCCGTTACCTTTTCCTTGTTGGCGCCGCCGCCGACGTCGAGGAAATTGGCGGGGAACATGCCGTTGAGCTTGATGATGTCCATCGTCGCCATGGCGAGCCCCGCGCCATTGACCATGCAGCCGATATCGCCGTCGAGCTTGATATAGGCCAGGTCATATTTCGACGCTTCGAGTTCGGCCGGGTCTTCCTCGGTTTCGTCGCGCAGCGCCATCAGGTCTTTGTGGCGGAACAAGGCATTGGCATCGAAGCCGACCTTGGCATCGAGCACCAGCAATTGGTTGTCAGTGGTGACGGCCAGCGGATTGATTTCAATCTGCGCAGCATCGGTGCCGATAAACGCGTCGTAAAGCTTCGATGCCGTGTTCGACGCCTGCTTGGCGAGATCACCGGTCAAGCCGAGCGCGGCGGCAACGGCGCGGCCGTGATGCGGCATGAAGCCAGTCGCGGGATCGATGTCGAGCGTCTGGATCTTTTCCGGCGTGTCGTGCGCGACGGTTTCGATGTCCATGCCGCCTTCGGTTGAGACGACCATGCCGATCCGCCCGCTCGCGCGGTTAACGAGCAGCGCCAGGTAGAATTCCTTGGCGATATCAACGCCATCGGTGACGTAGAGCCGGTTGACCTGCTTGCCATGTTCACCGGTCTGGATCGTCACCAGCGTGTTGCCGAGCATGTCAGTCGCCGCCGCACGGACTTCATCCGCGCTGCGGGCGAGGCGAACACCGCCCTTGGCTTCGGGTGGCAGCTCAACAAATTTGCCCTTGCCGCGACCACCGGCATGGATTTGCGCCTTCACGACATAAAGCGGCCCGGGCAGCTTCTTGGAGGCTTCAACAGCTTCCTCAACACTCATCGCGGCAAAGCCAGCGGGGACGGGGACGCCATAGGTGGCGAGCAGTTCCTTGGCCTGATATTCGTGGATGTTCATAGGGGCCAGCGCCTTTGCAAGGATCGGGAATCGGGTTGCCTTAAGCACAGTGTGAAGACCAAATCCAGATATGCCTTCGTCCTATCGCCTTCTGCGCGCGCCGGGCTTATAGTTGGCGCATGTCGATCATCGCCGGTTTTGCCCTGTTCTTCGCCACCATCCTGGGGATGGAGGTGTTCGCCTATGTCGTTCACCGTTGGGTGATGCACGGCTTTGGCTGGTTCCTGCATGAAAGCCACCATCAGCCCCGCACCGGCTTTTGGGAGCTCAACGACTGGTTTTTCGTGATCTTTGCGACGCCGTCGGTTGTGCTGCTGGTGTTGGGGACGAGCGGCACGACGGGTGACTGGGCGACATGGCTCGGCGCCGGGATTGCGGGCTATGGGGCGATCTATCTCGGCTTTCACGACATCATCGTCCATCGCCGATTCGAAACCGGCTATGTGCCGCGCTGGAACTACATGAAGCGGATCGTGCAGGCGCACCGGCTGCACCATGTCGTGGAAACCAAGCACGGCACGGTGAGCTTTGGCTTCATCTATGCGCCCAAGCCCGAAGTGCTGAAGGCCGAATTGAAGCGGCGGCAGATGGCGGGGGTTCGCGTCTCGCGGGGGGCATTGGAGAAAATATAGCCCGCCAGTTTAGTACGCGGCGGTCCGGGTCAGTCCCTAAAGCGGCTGGGTCGAGCAAGGCCGAAATGGGCGCAAAGCGCTGCTACATCATGGCGGTCGACATCTCTCGGCTCGAACCCATTTCTAAAGGCCAGCACGAACGGCGCAGCCACGCAGCGCAGCTTGACGCCATTAATGGTGCCGCTGCCGCAAAGGGCGCCGACAGGATACATAGCATTATCTTTGGGATCGCCCAGAATTCCATTGCCTACACCATCCGGGACAAAGCCATGAAGATCGACTGAGTGCCCTGATTTATGCTGAAGTACCCAGTTCCATTCAGGGTCGCCAGCCCGCGCCACGCGCACAAACCCCTCAGGGTGCAAGGCGTGCTCGAAAGCCGCCAAATCAGCTAAGTGCACCGCTAGGTCGAGATCGCTATGCTCGCGCGTTTGTTTGCCCAAAAGCGCATCGACGCCCCATCCCCCGTCGATCCAGAAGGCGAGATTAGCGCGATCAAAACACTGGCACAGATCAATAACGTCATCTGCTTTCACGGTCTGGCCTCTTCGCGGCGCGGCCAACGCAGCCTTGGCCGCGCGTAATCAATCGAACAGGCTCGACACGCTCGATTCGTCGGCGATCCGCTTGATCGCTTCGCCCAGCAGCGGGGCGATCGTCAGCAGGCGGATGCGATTGGCGCCCTTGATCACGTCATGCTGGCCGATCGAATCGGTGATGATCAACTCGCTCAGCGCCGATCCCTCGACGCGGGCGACCGCGCCACCCGACAGCACGCCGTGGGTACAATAAGCGATGACGCCCGCCGCCCCCGCTTCTTTCAGGGCAGCAGCGGCATTGCACAGCGTGCCCGCCGAATCGACGATATCGTCGATCAGGATGCAAAAGCGTCCCTCGACATCGCCGATGATGTTCATGACTTCGGATTCACCCGCGCGCTCGCGACGCTTGTCGACGATGGCGAGCGGGGCGTTGTTGAGCCGCTTGGCGAGCGCGCGCGCGCGGACCACGCCGCCGACATCGGGGGAGACGACCATCAGGTTGCGATCACCATAACGCGCCTCGATATCCGCTGCCATCACGGGCGCGCCGAACAGATTATCGGTCGGGATGTCGAAAAAGCCCTGGATCTGCCCGGCATGAAGATCCACCGACAGCACCCGGTCCGCACCCGCCACGGTGATGAGGTTGGCAACGAGCTTGGCCGAAATGGGCGTGCGCGACCCGGATTTGCGGTCCTGCCGGGCATAGCCAAAATAGGGAATCACCGCGGTGATCCGCCGCGCCGATGCACGCTTCAGCGCATCGATGCAGATCAGCAGTTCCATCAGATTATCATTGGCGGGATAGCCAGTCGATTGCAGCACGAACACATCCTCGCCACGGACATTTTCGTGGACTTCGACGAACACTTCCTCATCGGCAAAGCGGCGCACACTGGCCTGGGTCAGCGGAATGTCGAGATAGCTCGCCACGTCGCGTGCCAGCGGCATGTTCGAATTGCCGGTCATCAGCTTCATCTGGCGCACCCCATCATAACAGATTTGTGACCCCTTAGAGTGCGTGTCCGCCAACGCAAAGGGGGCATTGCCGCTTGCGGCCTCGCTGCCTAGAGCACGGCTATGACCGTCACCACCCGTTTTGCCCCCTCACCCACCGGCACGCTGCATGTCGGCAATATCCGCCCTGCGCTGCAGAACTGGCTGCTGGCCAGGAAACTGGGCGGGCGCTTCATGCTGCGGATCGACGATACCGATGCCGAACGCAGCGAAGAGCGATTTGTCGAGGCGATCCGCGCCGATCTCGCCTGGCTCGGGCTGGAGCCCGATGGCGAGGAACGGCAGTCTGAGCGGTTCGACCTGTATCAGGTGCGGTTCGATGCGCTGCTGGCGGCGGGACGGGTTTATCCGGCCTATGAAACCGCACAGGAGCTCGACCTCAGGCGCAAAATAGCTGCCGGGCGTGGCCTACCGCCCGTCTATGATCGGGCCGCGCTGACGCTGAGCGATGCCGACCGCGCGAAACTGGAGAGCGAGGGCGTTCGCCCGCATTATCGCTTCAAACTCGACCATGACACGCCGATCGAATGGGACGATTTGATCCGGGGGCACCAAAAGCTTGACCCAGCGACGATGAGTGATCCGGTCATCCGCCGTGCTGACGGGACCTGGCTCTATATGCTGCCCTCGGCGATCGACGATGCCGATATGGGCGTCAGCCATGTCGTGCGCGGCGAGGATCATGTCTCCAACACCGCGCTGCAATTGCAGATGTTCGCGGCGATGGGGGTCGCACCGCCGCAGTTCGCGCACGCGGCCTTGCTGGTCGGCACCGAAGGGAAGCTATCGAAGCGGCTCGGTTCGATCGGGGTCGAGGCATTTCGTGAGAACGGCATCGAGCCCGAAGCCATCATCGCGCTGCTCGCCCGGCTGGGGACGAGCGATCCGGTCGAACCGCTGGCCGACCGCGCCCCGCTGATTGCCGCGTTCGATCTCGCCCGCTTCGGGCGCGCGCCCGCGCGCTTTGATGATGGCGAGCTGGAAACACTCAATGCCAAGATTATCCACCAGCTCGATTTCGCGCGAGTCGCCGATCGGCTGCCACCCGGCATGGACGCGCCGACCTGGCAGACGATCCGCCCCAACATAAAGATCATCGCCGAAGCGGCGGATTGGTGGCGCGTGATTGAGGGCCCCGTCGAAACCATGCCAGCCCCCGAAGACCAGGCCTTCTTGGCTGAGGCCAAGGCGCTGGCCGCAGCACTGGATTGGGCTAGTGACCCCTGGCACGCGCTGACCGCCGCGCTCAAGGCCAGCAGCGGGCGCAGCGGCAAGGCGCTGTTCCTCCCGCTCCGTCGCGCACTGACCGGGCTGGATCATGGCCCGGACATGGCGGCATTATTGCCACTGATCGGGCGCGACCGGGCATTAGCAAGGCTATCGAGCAACGGCTGAGTGCGTAGCTGACGCTACGGAACTCTAGCTTGCAGCCATTCATGTTATGTTGTACCATCACTGGACCGGACGATTGATCCGGACAGCGGAGAAGATGGAGAACAGGCCATGTATGCTGAAAGAAATGACCGGCCCGGCGCGATCAAGCCCGGTAGCCTGGCGATGGCGATGGCGATCAACGCGGGCGTTCTGAGCGCGGTGCTGCTGGCGGCGCCCGAGATCATCAAGATCAAGCCGCCGGTGCCCATTGAGATCATCAACATTCCGATCGAGCCCCCACCGCCGCCAGAGCCCGTCCAGCCAAGAGCGAAGACCGATCCCGCGCCCCAACAGAAACCGATCCTCGCCGACCCCATCATCAAGATCGATCGCCCCGTGGACGTCACCTTCCCCGGCACGACCATCATCCCGACCGGGCCGGCCGGCACCAGCGAGGGTACAGGCGTCATCATCGATCCCCCCGCGCCGCCGCCGGTGTTGATCGAGCCCAGCATCGATGATCGCTACCGCAGCAGCTTCCAACCCGCCTATCCGCCCGCCGAACAGCGCGCCGAACGCAGCGGTTTTGTTGTCGTTCGCGTGCTGATCGGCATTGATGGCCGCGTGAGCGCTGTCGAACGCGTCAGCGCGACCTCTGACGATTTCTTCGAAACAACCCGGCGGACCGCGCTCAGCAAATGGCGTTTCAATCCTGCGACGCGCGGCGGCGCGCCAGTAGAACGCTGGCGCGTGATGCGGGTGACATTCCAGATTGAAGAGGCTTGATCACCGCCACAGCATTGGGCGCGCGGCCGGGATGAGCGGGCACGACAGGGGAAGGGTGGGGGGCTGGCCTTGGCGGCTTGCCCGCCCTATCTTGCCGCGATGAACTATTTCGCCCGTTTCTCGCCCCTTCGTGGCATTCGCGATCTGCGGCTTTATCTGGCGCAGCGTCGGCCTTTTGAGCTTGGCTTTCTGGCCCTGTCGGTCGTGGTCACATCGGCGGTGGTGGCGGGCTTTGCCCATGATTCGCACGCTGACCGGGTGTATCGAAAGAACATCATCTATGTCGAGCAATGGCCCGCCAGCCGGAGCGATGCCGAGATCACGGCGCAGCAGAAGATCGACCAGGTCATCGCGCACAAAAAGAAGGCAGAGCTGGAAAAACTGCAGAAAGAACGCCAGGCCGAGTTCAAACGGCTTGATGACAAGCTGAAGGCGATGGGCATCTGACCAGCCCATTGGCCAGCGCGACCGCCGACGACGCCCGCTGGATGGGCGCAGCGCTGGCGCTGGGCGCGCGCGGACGCGGGCGGACAGCCCCCAACCCCAATGTCGGTTGCGTCATCATCAATCAAGGCCGGGTGATCGGACGGGGCTGGACCCAGCCCGGCGGCAGACCCCATGCTGAGGCAATGGCGCTCGACGAAGCGGGTCCTGCAGCAAGCGGCGCCACCCTGTACACAACGCTGGAGCCTTGTGCGCATCAGTCATTACGGGGGCCGACCTGCAGCGATCTGCTGATCCAAAATCGCGTGGACCGGGTCGTCATTGCGCTTGGTGATCCCGATAACCGCACCAATGGCAATGGCATTGACCGGCTGCGATCGGCCGGAATCACCGTGTTGAGTGGTGTCCGTAGCGATGACGCGCGGCGATCCATGGCTGGCTTTCTGACGCGCCAGGCGCTGGGACGGCCGCAGGTAACCCTCAAGCTCGCCACCTCGCTCGACGGGCAAATCGCCATGGCCGATGGCAGCAGCCGCTGGATCACTGGCCCAATGGCCCGCGCCCATGGGCATTTGGAGCGATCCCGCCATGAAGCGATTCTGGTCGGGCGTGGGACGCTGGAGGCCGATTCGCCGGCGCTGGACGTGCGGCTGCCTGGGCTTGAAGCGCATAGCCCGCGCCGATTACTGCTCAGCCGTCGCCCGGATGACGGCCAGCGCGAGAATGGCCAGTGGACCGTCATTACCACCCCAGCGGCGATTGCCGATCTGGAGGGCGTGAACGACCTGCTGGTTGAAGGCGGCGCGCAAACAGCCGCCGCTTTCCTGGCGGCCGATCTGGTCGACCGGTTGCTGCTGTACCGCGCGCCGATCCTGATCGGGGCGGGCAGAGCGGCGCTGGGCGATATCGGGCTTGCGACATTGGAGGCGGCACATGGCCGTTGGCGATGCCACGATGCGCGCCAGCTTGGCAGTGACCGCCTCGAAGTCTACGAGCGTGGGCGAGGATAGGGCATATGTTCACAGGCATCATCACCGATATCGGCACGATCGACTTGGTCGAACGACGCGGCGACACGCGAATCGTCGTCCGATCGACTTACGACATGGCGACGGTCGATCTGGGGGCGTCGATCGCCTGTTCGGGCGTGTGCCTGACGGTCATCGACAAATCGGGTCCAGGGGTGCCCGGCTGGTTCGCGGTCGACGTGTCGGGCGAAACCGTCAGCCGGACGGCACAAGGCCAATGGACAGAGGGGCGGCGGCTCAATCTCGAACGCGCGTTGAAGATTGGGGATGAGCTTGGCGGGCATATCGTCACCGGCCATGTTGATGGCATTGGCGAAGTCGTGTCGATCGTGCCCGAGGGTGGCTCGCACCGCGTTGATATCCGCTGTCCCGCAGAAATCGCGCCGTTCATCGCGGCCAAGGGATCGGTAACGGTCGATGGCGTCTCGCTGACGGTCAACAGCGTCGCCGACCATGAAGGGGGAAGCGCCGTCTTCGGACTCAACATCATCCCGCATACCTGGCACGTGACGGCGTTCGGCGACATGGCTGTCGGCAATGCGGTCAACCTGGAAATCGATGTTTTGGCCCGCTATTTGTCGCGCATGCGCGAGCGGCTCGTCGTCGACAAATCGCTTTTGATGTGATGATGGGCTTGACGATCACATTGTGATGTGATTATCTCCGGCCATGAGCACGCAATTGATCGACAAACTCCGCAGCCTCGTCACAGACGGCGGCATGTCGCGGTCCGGCCTGGCCCGCGCGGCCGGGCTTCACGCCAATACGCTGCGCGATCTTGAATCGCCCGACTGGAACCCGACCGCGGACACGCTGCGCAAGCTGGAGACCTTCGTCTTCAGCAATGACGACACGCCCGCCTTGGTGCCAATCGAGGAGATTATTGACGAGGCGCGCAATGGCCGGATGTTCATCCTGGTGGACGACGAGGACCGCGAAAATGAGGGCGATCTCGTCATCCCCGCGCAGATGGCGACACCAGATGCGATCAATTTCATGGCGACGCACGGGCGCGGGCTGATTTGTTTGTCGCTCAGCAAGGCGCGGGTCGATGCGCTGGGGCTCGAACTGATGAGCCGCGCCAATGGCACCCGCCACGAAACCGCCTTTACGACCTCGATCGAGGCGCGCGAGGGGGTGACGACGGGCATTTCCGCCGCCGACCGTGCACGCACCATCTCGGTCGCGATCGATGCGTCGAAGGGCAAGGGCGATATCGTGACACCGGGTCATGTCTTCCCGCTGGTCGCGCGCGAGGGCGGGGTGCTGGTGCGCGCCGGCCATACCGAAGCGGCGGTCGATGTCGCGCGCCTCGCCGGGCTCAATCCGTCGGGCGTGATCTGCGAGATCATGAAGGACGATGGCACGATGGCGCGGATGGACGATCTTGTGTCGTTCGCGCGGCTGCATAACCTGAAAATGGGCACGATTCGCGACTTGATCGCCTATCGCCGCAAGCACGACCATCTTGTTGAGAAGCGCGCGGAGATGAGCTTCCACAGCCAATGGGGCGGCAGCTGGCAGGCAATGACCTTTTTCAACAAGGCCAGCGGCGACGAGACGATCGCGCTGGTCAAGGGCCGGATCGATCCCGACGCGCCCACGCTGGTGCGGATGCACACCGCTTCGTGGTTCGTCGACATGTTCGGTGAGGTATCCGAGCGATCGGGGCTGCTCTCACGCTCGATGGAAGCGATTGCCGAAGCCGGATCGGGGGTGATCGTCGTCATCAACCGGCCGATGAAGGACAGTGTATCGCGCTTCATCCGGCTGCGCGCCGAGGGCAAGGGCGCGGGCGCGCCGGAGGTTGAGGAATTGCGTGATTACGGCGTCGGCGCGCAGATTCTGGCCGAACTTGGGGTGCAGGACATGATATTGCTGACCAATACCCACCACACGTTGGTGGGGCTGGACGGCTATGGACTGAGCATTGTCGGCGAACGGCCAATCCCGGGAACGGGCGGCGAATAACAACATGTCCTTCCGGCCCCGGTCGGAGTGGATCGAGCAGGAATTGCAGATGGCCAAGATTCTCATCGTCGAAGCGCGCTTTTATGATCACCTCAACGATATGCTGCTCGAGGGCGCGCGCGCAGCAATCGAATCGGCCGGCCACGCGCATGAAACGATTACCGTCCCCGGCGCGCTCGAAGTGCCCGGCGCAATCGCCTTTGCCGCCGAAACTGGCGGCTATGACGCCTTTGTCGGGCTTGGCGTCGTGATTCGCGGCGAAACCTATCATTTCGAAATCGTCGCCGGCGAAAGTGCACGCGGGCTGATGGCGCTCAGCATGGACGGCCTCGCCATCGGCAATGGCATCCTGACCGTTGAGAACGAAGCCCAGGCACTAGCCCGCGCGCACCCTGCCGACAAAGACAAGGGCGGCGAAGCGGCCAAGGCAGCGCTGGCCATGATGGCGCTGAAGGCGCGCTTTGGCTGACGCAATGCGCAACCCGCCCCCGCCGCCACGCTATCGCATTTATGAACGCGATCGGCGGCTGGTGGTGGTGGATAACTGGGCGGACGGGCAGCCTGAACGGCAGATGATGATGCCCGTCCATAGGGAGCGTGCCAAAACAGCGTCCGGCAAGCTAGAACGCATCGCCTTTGACGGGCGCACCGCCTTCACCACGCACCGGCTCTATGATGCCAAGGGACCGCGCGCCCTCATCCTAGATCCCGGCAGCGTGACGACTGTCAATGGGATCAAGGTCGCGCTGGCCTGCGCCGCCGCCGTCATCGCGACCCTTGCCATGGTATCGCCCTTGTTGCTGTTGCCGCTGCTGTTCCTGACGAACCGCAAGCTTCGCGACGAAATTCGGCGAGCGTCGACCGCCTGGATCGATAAATTTGGCCATCACCCATTGTGAGGACTGAACAATGACTGGACCGATCCTGTTTACCGAACGGCTGATCCTGCGGCAGCCGGCAGCCAGCGATTTCGAAGAATGGGCATCCTTCAGCGCGGAAGCGGAGACGATGCGCTTCCTGGGCGGAGTCGTACCCCGCGAAACAGCGTGGCGATCGATGTGCGGGATGGCGGGGGCATGGACGATTCGCGGCTTTGCGATGTTCTCGATGATCCACCGCGAGAGCGGCCAATGGATTGGCCGCACCGGGCCCTGGCAACCGGAAGGCTGGCCGGGCACCGAAGTCGGCTGGGGGGTGGCTCGCGCTTTCGCCGGGAAGGGCTATGCGCATGAGGCGGCGGTCGCGTCGATTGATTATGCCGTCGATGTCCTCGGCTGGACCGATATCATCCACACGATTGATCCCGACAACGCCGGATCGATTGCGCTCGCAAGGCGGCTGGGATCGGTCAATCGCGGGCCAAGCAAATTACCGCCTCCACTCGACAGTTTCCGAGTCGATGCCTGGGGCCAGACGGCGGCCGAATGGCGGGCGCGGCGTGCATGGCGCTTGGATAAAGTTGGTATCGCTTGAACAACCCCGCCGGTTCGGGCTGAGCGAAGTCGAA
>FSSH01000008.1_pt1 | contig 55849 bp, 81 predicted proteins | sample 1166101 | NCBI WGS metagenome assembly FSSH01 (sample SAMEA32972668, study PRJEB13176) | freshwater metagenome | biome: Drinking water system; feature: Biomass in drinking water that filtered by 0.45 um membrane; material: drinking water | place: USA | collected 2012-12-20 | depth 0 m | reverse complement strand
GCGCCGGCGCCGGCCGGCAAGCATCTCGTCGGCAGCCTCGCGGCCCTGGAGAAGTCCGGCATCGGCGACGCCGTCGCGGCGGCCCGCCATCTCCGCACCGCCGGCACCTTCGGTTCTCACGCCCGCTTCTACGCCACGCCCGAGGCGGCCGCGCCCATCGCGGACACGCTGCACGCCCTCGGCCTCTCGCGGGTCGTCGTAAATAGCCTCGACCAGATCGCCGGCCGCACCGAGCCGCGTCCGCACTGATCTCCCCGCCCTCGCGCCGGGGCTGACGGCGCGCCGCTCCCTTCCACCTCCGACCGACGCCCGAGGCCACCATGTGCGCTCCGTTCCGCAACGCTGACCCGACCATCACCGCCGACGATCTCGCCACGCAGGTCCACGTGCTCAACGTGGCCGCGCACCGCCTCATGGGTGCGGTGAACAAGCTCTCCTTCGAGGGGGCCACCGGGAAGGACTTCGACAACCTCAACGGCACCCGGGCCATCGAGGCCCTGCGGGCCACCTTCGAGGGCACGGTCGAGGATCTGCGCTCGATGTTCACCGAGGCCCTGCGGACGCCGGGCGCGGTCAACGGCTCTATCGGCTCCCTGGTCCTCGCCCTCCGGGCCCGCCTGGAGGAGAACGAGATCGCCGCCGGGTGCCGGCCCAAGGACCCGCTCGCCACCGCGATGCGCCGGGTCGATGCGGTCGAGAGCGCCGAGCGCGATCTGATCCTGGCCGCCCACGGCGCCGGCGTCCGCATCCCGCTCCTCGGCGACATCGACGCCGGCTTCCACTCTCCGATGGCCGGGTGATGCCATGAGCATCGGCGCCCTCATCGCAGCCGCCGTCACCGTCGGCTTCCTCACCGGCCTGTCCTGGCTGGTGATCGCCTCGCTCATCGACGCCTTCCGCGAAGACGAGGCCTCTTTCCCGCAACCCCAGACCGAGGACTTCGGCCAGTGAACCCGCGCCCGCATTCTGGCCGCCCGGCCAACGACAACCGCGATCCCCTCGACCTGACCGCGCTGACGCTGGCTGCCTTCGGGCCCGCCCTCATCGTCGCGATCGTCGTCGCTGCTCTTCTGCTCGCGAAGGTGTGGTGATGGCCGATCGCCCCATCATCTTCAGCGGGCCCATGGTGCGCGCCCTGCTCGACGGCCGGAAGACACAGACCCGGCGCATCCTCAAGCTGCAGCCGATTCAATTCGAGACCTCGGAGGGCTTGGCGCCTGTCGGTCTGTTGCACGTGAACGGCGAGGCGGTGCCGCGGGTCACGATCGGCCGCGTGATCACGGAGCAAAAGGTCCGGTATGCGGTTGGGGACCGGCTCTGGGTTCGTGAGGCGCACCAGTTCGCCAACTCCGGCGACGGTCCGTGCGTCCTGATGCGCGCGACTAGTTCGCGCTGGTCGCCTGAGTGGACAGGGCCCGATGAGGGTGCAGGCCCCTCCTACGACTATGACCGCTGCCCTGGCGACTATTCGCGCTGGGCGGCTGACGTCGAAAGCACCGATACGCCCTGGCGCCCGTCGATCCACATGCCGCGCTGGGCCTCGCGCCTCACGTTGGTGGTGACCGAGGTTCGCGTTGAGCGACTGAACACAATATCGCCGGCCGACGCGATCGCCGAGGGCATCCAGGACCTACGAACGCCGGATCACAGCGACTTCGGCATCCCCGGGCTGGTCAACGCCCAGCATCCGGTCCGCGCATTCTGGCTCCTCGAGGAGCACATCAACGGCGAAGGCTCATGGCTCGCGAACCCATGGGTCGCCGCGATCAGCTTCACCGTCCACCGCGCCAACATCGACGCCCTCTCGATGGAGCTCGCAGCGTGATCGCCAAGCCCGCCATCTATCACGACAAATATCTGGTCGGGAACGGAGAGGCCTGCAGCCACTGCGATGGCAAGGGTCAGGTGGCTGGCGCCAGGGGCCGCACCTTCCGCCGCTGCAAGCCCTGCAAGGGGACCGGCCGCGCTCCTCTGCTTGCAGAGGTGATCGTCGCCAGGACTCGGCCTGCGGCCCGTCAGGCCGCACTGGTCATCGAGGCCAGGAACGCCCGCGATCTCGTCGAGATGACCGCCGACCGCGAGGCGATCCAGGCGAAGGCCGAGGCCGCGGCGAAGCCCGTCCAGCGCATGTGCGGCGTGCCGATGCCCGTCGAGTTCGGCCGGCGCGACGACGACACGATGTGGATCAGCTTCGGCGTCCCGCTGGTGGCCCATCTCCAAATGGATTTTCCGGGCTCGGCCCGGGATGCGTCCGCCTTCGCGCAGATGCTCAACGGCCTGCCGGCGATCCGCGATGCCCTGAAGGCTGTCCGCGCCGATGCGCTGGACCCCGATACCGACGCGGCTCTTTCGACCGCCACCGGTGACCTCGTCGAGACCGCGCTTCGGGCGCTGGGAGAGCGGCTATGAGCCAGACCGAACTCGTCACAATCCCATCGCAGACCGCGCTGCAGGTCTTCACGACCGACGGGGCCATTGACCCCTTCCTGGCCCGGGTGCGCCAGGAGGTCGAGAACTTCACGGCCGACGTCACCACCAGCAAGGGCCGGGCAGAGATCCGGGCGATGGCCTTCCGCATCGTGAAGACGAAGACCGCGCTTGAGGCCGTCGGCAAAGCCCTGGCGACCGAGGCGAAGCTGGTCCCCGGCAAGATCGACGCCTGCCGGCGTTCCACCTGGGCGATCCTGGAGGAGATGCACGACACCCTGCGGAAGCCTCTCACCGAATGGGAACAGGCCGAGGAGGCCCGGAAGAGCAAGCATCGGTCCGCGATCGCAGCGCTCTACGCCATGCCGAAGACGGTCGCATCGGCCGACGAGATCACCGCCGCCATTGCGAGCACTGAGGCCTTCGTCATCGGGCCAGACCTCGAGGAGTTCACGGCCGAGTATGCGATGGCCAAGGACACGGCCCTGCGCGAGATGCGGGAGAAGCTGGTCGAGCGGCGGCGGCTGGACGCGGAGCAGGCGGAGCGGGAGCGCGTCCGGCGCGAGGCCGAAGCCCAAGCCGCCCACGAGCGGGAGGAGCGCATCCGCGCCGAAGCCGTGGCCGCAGAGCGCGCCCGGGCCGAACGGGAAGCGGCCGAGGCGCGTGAGCAGGTAGAGCGAAAGGCCGAAGCCGAGCGCCAGCGGGTTCGGGCCGAGGCTGCCCGCGCGGAGGCCGCAGCCCAGGCCGAGCGCGACGCCGCCGACCGCCGCGAGCGGGACCTTCGCTTTCAGGCCGAGGCCGCCGAGCGCCGTTCCGCAGAGACCGAACTGCGCGTGAAGCGTGAAGCCAAGGAGGAGGCTGCCCGCGTCGCCGCCGAGGCGGCCCGCCGGGAGGCGGACACCCGGCGCCGCCGCAAGGTCAATCGCGAGGCCGTGGCCGCCCTGGTGGCCGGCGGGATCGCCGAGGAAGCCGCAACGCTCGCCGTGACGATGATCGCCCGCCGGGCGGTCCCGTACATCGCCATCACGTACTGAGGGGGCGAGGCTGTGACACGCAAGCTCGACATCAACCTCTACGACACGAGCATCGGCATCTGGCAGGACAACGCCAACGACCCGACGTTCCGCGCTGAGATCTTCGGCCCGCTCATCCGCTCAATGCGTATCCGGGGCTGGACGATCGGCGTCGATCCCTCCGTGCGCCACGGTAGCCTGCGGCCGACCCATCGCCTCGGCAAGCGCGGCAACCTGCGCGCTGAAATTCGGTGCTCTGGCCGAGTGGTCGAGATCAAGTTCTGGTCAGAGGCTGCACCGAGCGAGAACCGGAACGGTCCACGCTACGGCTTCGACCACCGCAAGAACGCCCCCTACCTCGACCGCCTCCGCTTCGATCTTGAGACTCGCCGTATCCTGACGTGGCTGCGCGATCGAGCCGAGATAACCGAGAAGCGCCCGCCGCGTTCAGGAACGGTGGCCCCGGGTGAGATGACCGCGCGGGACTTCATCGCGGAGGGCTACCGCACCTCCTGGCATGCGGACAAAGAGCTTGGGCGCCCCGTCGCGAAGCACGACTACAACTGCACCTCGCTCGATGGAGAGAGGATTGAGCATGGACAGAAGGTCTGGTTCACCGACCGGAAGGGCCGGATCTGCTGCGGCACTGCATATTATAACATCAACAACATGTGGTGGATCGTTTCGGGCGAGTGGAGCCTGTCAAACAAAGCTACCCATGAGATCTGTACGCGCCAGCCCGCAGATCTACGCAAGAAGCTGAACGAGCGTGCGCGTCGCGGGCGACTTGAAGCGGATTTGGCCTTTGCCATCCGCACCATGAACTTCCTCCGCGCCGAGACGCTACGGAAGATCCTATTCGGGCGCGAGCTCACCTACGGCATCTGGGCGAACGACCACAGTGCGTTCTACCGCTCGAACTACAGCGGGTACACGACCGACAGCATCGCGGCGGGCCGGTACACCTGGGACGAGGCTGCGGACGAGGTTCGACGCTGCCCCGACGGGCTGCGGCTCGTCACCCCGGACGGCAAGCACATCAGCGCCTCCGACCTCGGTATGGCGAGGGCGGCATGAGCACCTTCGCCGCAAGCCTGCACGAACTCTGCCGCACCGAAGCGGTCGAATGCGTCAACGACCCTGATGCCTGCGCGGCCATGACCAACGAGCTGGTTCAGCAGCTTGCGAACGCGGTCGTCGCGCTGTCCGCCGGCCGACAAGAGCCGACCCGCGCCCTCGCGGACCAGATCTCCCGGTCCTTACCCGCCATCATCTTCGAGAAGGCGAAGCTCGTACGCGACGCTGACGCTCGGCGGCAGGCTCGGCCATGACCGCCCGCAAGCACCGCTCGGCGAAGGTTCGCCTCCGCATCCTGAAGGCCCACGATCACACCTGCCACGTCTGCGGCGGTGTGATCGGACCGGGCGAAGGCTGGGACCTCGACCACGTCATTCCGCTCGCCCTCTACGGTGAGGATGAAGAGCACAACCTCGCGCCGGCCCACCGCAAGGGCTGCCACAGCGTGAAGACGGCTACGAAGGATGTGCCGGCGATCCGCCAGGCGATCCGGCGCGAGGTCAAGTTCCTCGGTGCGTCCGCGCCGAAGAGGGAAATCCAAAGCGCGGGTTTCGCCCGAGCCGCACCGCACCGCTCCGCCACGCGCCCGATTCCCAAGCTCGCCATCATCTACCGGAGGGACGCCTGACATGACCTGTCGGATCACGACCGTCGACACGGAGGTCGGTCGCCTCATCGCTCACCACCGGAAGCGCAAGGGCATCCTGCAGTCCGAACTGGCCGACTTGATCGGCGTCTGCGGCTGCCAGATCAGCCGGTACGAGCGCGGGCACGAGTTCGTGTCGCTCGGGCGCCGCCAGAAAATCGCCGAGGCCCCTGGCATCGATCCCGCCGTGTTCGCGGACCCGTCCCTGATCGAGGTCACCCCCGACGAGCGCGACTTGCTTGAGGCCTATCGGCTGATCGGCACCCCATCCGGACGGCAGCGCGTCATGGCGCAGATCGAGATCGGCCGGAGGATGGCGTCATGCTGAGCCCGCCCGATCTCTCAGGCTTCGACCTCGCCGCCCTGGCCGGCGGCCTGGAGGCAGCTGCGCTTCGCCAGGACCGGTGCAGGCGCCTCGCGAACAGCATCGGGGTGGATGAGGCCACCAACCCCGAGACAGCCCGTGCGGTGGCCACCGTGGACGCCGACGCGGCCGCTACGGCCGAGGCCTACCGCTTGGTCTGCCTGCTCCGGCGCTTCGCCGCCGACGAGGGCCACGCGCGGCCGCGCGCCGCCGTCACCCATCTCCGCGCTGTCCCGAACCCCGGGCCCCCGCGTCCCGGCATCTTCGCTCGAGCCATGGCGATCCTTGGCCGTGGCGATTCCAGCCCTTCGCCTGTCGCCAAGCGCGATGCGGCTTGACCCCGAGGAAAGCAGCATGACCGCCTCCCATCCCGAAGCCGCCCTCTCGGCGCGTGAAGCTACCCCGCAAGGATCAACCGACATGCATCCTCAAATCGATCCGGCCCGCCTTGCTGGCGTGAAGTCTCTCGCGCACGGGGGACACAACGAACGCGATGGCCAGATGTGTGCAATGGAGGCGGTGGCCTTCATCGCCCGCGAGCCCTGGTCTGATCATCCGGCCTGCGCCTCTCCCGTCATCGGCGCGTTCATGCGGGCCTGGAACGACGGCCTTCCGGATGGCGAACGCGATGCTCTGATCCTTCCGCTGATCCCCTGGCTCGTCGGTACGCGCGCCTCGGATACGGCTGAGAACCGCCGCGCGACCATGGCGGCGGACTGGCTGGTTCGGGTCCACACTCCCGCATGGCTTCGGCTCGCCGGCCTGACATCTCAGGCGGACGCTTTGTCCGCTTTGCCCGAGATCATCGACTTCGCCGCGACGCCATCGCTGCGCGGGCCGCTGGAAGCTGCGCGGAAGGATGCGGCCGCCGCCTGGGCCGCCGCCTGGGCCGCCGACAGGGACGCCGCCTGGAACGCCGCCTGGGCCGCCGCCTGGGCCGCCGCCTGGGACGCCGCCTGGGACGCCGCCTGGGCCGCCGCCGGGGACGCCGCCGGGGACGCCGCGAAGGCGAAGCTCGAACCGACGCGTCTCGAACTTCAGCAGTCGGCCCTCGCCCTCGTCGTCCGCATGATCGAACTGAAGGACGTGGCGTGATGGGCGACTTCAATCACACCGCGCACACCGCTACGGCAGGCGACGGGGGCGAGCGGACCTGGCATCGCGACGGCGCGCTGCTCTACACGCTGAAGCCGCACGTGAACCAGTTCGGCCGCTCGCGCGGGAAAATGGTCAACGACGTCACCGTTCGCGTCGAGGGACCGGGCGCCGACACGATAGCGACCGAGATCCACGCCGCTCTCGCCCAAGCCCCGGCCGTACAAGCCCCTGCGGGGGAGGAGAGCCGCAGGTCGGATGGCATTGACCGGCAGGCCATCGCGCAGGCGATGGATCAGGATGGCGGCTGGTGGAAGTCGTGCTCCGGTTGTCATGAGACCAACGAGGGGCAGGAGACCGGCCACTATCCCTACAGCAAACTGTTCCGTTGCCATGTCGGAGCGGGCTGCTCTGAATGCGGCGGCCTTGGCGTCCGCTGGGAATACTACAGTGATGCTGATTTGGCCGCCATGGCAGATGAACTGGCCCCCGCCCAGCCCAATACCGGGGAGACGGGGGGCGGATGGGTGCCGATTTCTCAGGCTCGCCACGACTGCACCCTTTACGAACTGATGGTGCCCACGCCGACCGGCAACGGCCTGCGCGACGCGCTCACCAGCCTCACCATCGGGTCTAACAATGGCGATCATGACGGCGAGGATCGCTGGACGTACGTCGGATGGGATTGGGAGCAAGATCGCTACATCCACATGGATACGGCCGAGGGTGATCCGGCACCGACGCACTTCCGGGAGATGCGTCCCGACCCAAACGGACAACCCGCATCCGAGCCTGATCCTGCCACCCCCGCCACGAAGGCCGAGACCCCTGGCCCTGCGGAGGGCGCGCGATGAGCCTTTCCGTACTGGACCTCTTTTCCGGCATCGACGGGTTCTCGCTGGGCCTTGAGCGCGCCGGCCTCCGGGTCGTCGCCCACTGCGAAGCCGGAGCCTTCCAGCGTCGCGTCCTCGCCAAGCACTGGCCCGAGGTGCCCTGCTATCATGACATCCACGACGTCACCGCCGCGCGTCTCGCGGCAGATGGAATTCGCGTGGACATGGTCTGCGGCGGGTTCCCCTGTCAGCCCTTCAGCACCGCGTCTCGAGGACGTCGCGTCGCCGCCGACCTCTGGCCCGAAATGCTCCGGGTCATCGGCGACGTCCGACCCCGCTACGTCCTCGCCGAGAACGTCCAGGATGCGGCGGTCGCCCGAGCGGCGGACGATCTGCGCGGCCTCGGATACCGCACGGACCGACGCTGTGTATCGGCAGCTTCTTGCGGGGCAGACCATCAGAGAGATCGTTGGTGGTGCTGTGCATACCCCGACGACCAAAGCGAACTTCCTCGCCGTATCCATGAGGAAGTGGCCCGCTTGCAGGCGGTATGCAGCGGCCTTTGGGGAGCGGCAAATTACGCCAGAGCAATTCGAGTTCCTGATGGGCTTCCCCATCGGATGGACCGAACTCTGACGCTCGGCAACGCCGTGCTCCCGCAGATCCCGGAAGCCTACGGTCGCGCGATCCTCATGACGCAAGGGGTCTTCGCATGACCGGCTCAACAACCCCGGCCGGCGAGGCGATGCGCGAGGCGGTGGCACACTGGTTCCTGTGCCGCTTCCCAATCAGTCTGTGGCAAGCCCGGGGCATGGCCGACGCGCTTCTATCGACCGGCCCCATCGCCTCGGAACTCGCTCGCCTCACGGCCGAGCGGGACAAACTCCAACGAGCCGTTGACGCCTACCGCTCGCCGCCCCGGCTCTACACCCTCGCTGATATGCAGGGCTCTATCGACCGCGCCGATGCGGCCGAGGAACGTGCGTCCGCCGCCGAAGCCGCCCTGACCACCAAACGCGCCGACCACGCTGCAGAGGTGGCGAGGCTTACGGAAGCGCTGCGGTTCTACGCCGACGAAGATGCGTGGAGCGGCCAGCCCTGGCGGCTGCAATTCGAGAGCCCGGGCCGCGATGGCCACGGCTCCGACACGGCCAGAGACGCCCTTGCCACCACGGAGACGACCGATGCCTGAGAGGCTGAAGGAACTGAGCGACCGGGCGACGCCGGGCGAGATGAAGCAGCCGGATTGGGGCAGCGGCCTCCGTGCCGGAAAGACGCTCATCGGAATGATGAGCCCGGTGCCCGAGGGCAACGGCAAGGCGAACGGCGCGTACCTCTGCCAACTCTGGAACGATCACCGCGCCGGCCGTCTCCACGACGACACCGCCCTTGCCACCGCCGTAGCCCGTGCAAGACGGGAGGCCCTGGAGGAGGCGGCGGGGATCGCTGAGAGCCAGATTGACCAGCCAGACCCCTACTCGTCCAATGCCGAGCTAGCTAGGGCCGACACCCTCAACGCAGGACTCAGGGCTCTTGCGTCGGACCTCCGCGCCCTCGCCGCCACCCCGCCCGAGGCTCGGCAGACCGAGACGGGGGACGACCGGGCGACCGTGCTCCTCGGCGTCATAGAAGCCGCGAGGGCCGAGGTCGCTTTTGCCGCTGCTGATGAGGCAGACGGAACTGCGACCCAGCAGACGCGGCGCGTGCGCCTCAAGTCGATCACTGCCGCGCTTCACGGCGTCGGGGATGTCCAGGCACGGCGAGCCCTCGGTCTTCTTGCGTCCCCGGCCATCGGCAACCTGGAGGGGGAGTCCCGCTCATGACCCACGACACCGAAGCGCTGAGCGGTCTCCTCGCGAAGATCGAGGCGGCCACAGGACCGGATCAGGTGATCGACGCGCATCTGGTTTGTGTCCTCCTCGCCCCGCCTGAAGCGTTCGTCAGCATCGGCCCTATCAGCGGGATGGCGCGGGTCTGCATTGGCGTGAACGCCCGAGGCGCCGATATCGTCTGGGGGCACTGGATCAAGTGGATCGACACGCCGCTCACCGCCTCTATCGACGCCGCGCTGGCGCTCGTTGAGCGGGTGCTGCCGGGCCACAAGGCGGGCTTCCAGCCGGGCATCGCGGGCAAATTCCGGGGGCACATCCTCGCCATCACGCCCACGTCGGCATTCTACGTCATGGATACGATCGCGCCGACTGCACCGCTCGCGATCCTCGGTAGCCTCTTGAAGGTTCTGATCAATCGATCTGCCTCCGCCGCTCTCGCCCAGGGAGGCCACCATGAAGCGTGAGACGGAGGGGCTGTTTCCCATCATGGCGCTCGGCTACCGCCACGACGAGGACATCCGGGAGCTTCTCGCGGCCGGCGTCGATGTCATCGCGATCGGCATCCCGTGGGAGATGATCCGGCCGCACGAGATGCAGGCCCGATCAAACCACGGCGGCCAGACCTTGGACAGGCTCGCCGCTCGCGGGGGCTTGAGTGCCTGCGAGGCCCTGGCCGTCCTCGATGACAGGCGCTGGGAGAGGATGCCGAAAGCCGAGGCGGTCAAGCAACTGGCTGCCCGTGTCGCTCAGTTTGCCGCCGGCCGCCAGGCCCTCGCTGATAGGGAGGGGCCAGAGCATGGGTGAGATCAAGCACGAGGTTCACGTCACGGTCTCCGGTGAAACCGGGATCGGCAAGTCCGCGATCCTGGGCGAGATTGAGATCGCCTTGAAAGCCATCGGCGTCCCTGTTCGCTATGCCGACGAGGAGCAGGAGCGATCCAACAAGAACATGGTTCGCGGCGATTGGGCGAACGATCTGGAGATGTACCAGCCGTCCGTCGTCTTGGAGGAAGCGCCCGCCAGCGCGAGCGAGATGGAGCGCGTCTACGGCCTGCTCTGGGGTGTCACGACCGACGACCAGCGCGTCCATGAGGCTCGCAAAATCGCGCTGTCCAAGATCACGAAGGAAGGCCAGCGGCGTGGCATCCAATGGGCGACGCAGCGCCTTGGGCCGCCGGACTCTGGCTACGCAGCGGTTCGGAGGGGACTATGAGCGTTGGCGGTCATCTCATCGAGATCATGCCCATTCGCTTGGCGAGCGGGCGCGACGTGGTGCGTCTCTGGGTCGTGGATAGCTACAGCGCCGAGGTCTGCGTCTACGCCGAGCCGCAGGAGAGCATGCCAGCCCTCGGTGACGAGATCTGGTGGCAGTCGGGGCGGATCATGTTCGAGCGAGACCGGCAGACGCTCGTCAAGGTCGGGTACTCGTTCTCGGCTCCGGCGTCCCAACCCACCCCCAGCAGGCAGGAAAGCAAGGGAGGCGAGCGTGCATAGGACCGCGCCATCCATCGCGACCGCCACCGAGAGCCATAGGAGCAGGACGATGCAGCAAGCCGATCCGACGCGCTTCGTCGTCCGATTCCCTGAGGTGGCCCGCGAGTTGGGCGTCTCGGCGACGACCCTTCGCCAGATGTGCCGGAAGGGGAAGGGGCCGCCCTTGCTACAGCTGAGCGAGCGGTGCTTCGGCGTTCGCCGCGGCGAGCTCGATGCCTGGATCGAGACCCGCAAGGTGGCGAGCCCATAGATCGAGAGCGGCCCGCTTCTCCGGGTTGTAGAGCGCATAATTGTAGACGCCGGCGACGCCCGCCTTCGTCCCCGAGATGTGGTTCAGCACGGCCTCGACCACATGAGGCAGTACCCCGAGGTCGCCCATCCCCGTGGCGGCCGTCCGGCGCAGATCGTGCAGACGCCAGTCCTTCACCCCGGATGCCCGGTCGAGCGCGGCCTTCGCCCTGGTGAAGCCCTGGAATCCACCGGCGCCGCTGCCGAACACCAGATCCCGCCCCTCGATCCGCGGCGCACCGGCCAGGATCGCGAGCGCCGGCCGGGACAGGGGCACATCGTGCGACAACCCGTTCTTCGTCCGCTCGCGCGGCAGGCTCCAAAGCCCCGCGGCGAGATCGAGTTCGGCCCACGGCATATCGGCAACCTCGTCCCGGCGCTGGGCGGTGAGCAGCAGCAGCCGCACGATCCGCCCGAAGTCGCCGACGGGGAGGGCGCCCAGGATGGCCTTGATCTCCTCCGACTTGAGCACGCGCTGCCGGCTTTCCTCCCGGTGCGGCTTGCGGGTGCCGACGACCGGGTTGGCCTCGGCGGCCCCCTCCGCGATCAGCCAGGCGTAGAACGATGAGAGCGTGGTGCGCGCCCGGTTCGCCGCGTGCGGCCCAGAGGTCTTGGCGATCTCGTTCAGTCGGGCCGACACCTGGGCGCGGGTGACGCCATCGACGGGGGTCCGGTGCAGCGGCGCCCAGATCTTCTGCATGTAGTAGGTCGATTCGCCGTGGCCCTTGGCGCGCACGCGGGGCCGGTGCGCCTCGAGGTACGCCTCGATCTTCAGCCCCACCGTGACGGCGGCCCGCTTTCTCTCAGCCTCGCGCTCGGCGCTGGGATCGCTTCCCAGGCGGACCCGGGCCAAGCGCTCGGATGCGGCGCGGCGCGCATCGGCCGCAGGCAGCACCCCGACCTTGCCCAGCGTCTCCCGCTTCGTCTGCCCGAGCGCATTGCGGTACTGCACGACCCACACCCGCGAGCCGCCCGCGTTGGCCCGGACACCGAACCCGGCCAGATCGTCGTCGAACACGATGACGTAGGCCTTGCCCTCGGGCACCTTCAGGGCGGCCGCCGATTGGTTCGTCAGGCGCATGGGCCAGTAAGCGTCCGGTAAGCAGGTAGTAAGCAGATGGAGCGCCCGCCACGGCGCGCCGCGCGCATGACGGAGATGGTATCTGCGAAATTGCTCCCGTTCTCAAGGGACTTGCGCCGCTGGTAAGCGCGGGATAGTTGTCTTCCTCCCCGGGGCATCTGTTTTACACGGAGAGGGTCGGGGGTTCGAGTCCCTCACCGCCCACCAAATACCTCAACGACTTACGCTTAGGTCTGCTTACCAGCCATTTCGATTTGTAAGCGCATAGTAAGCGGCGCGGCGAGAAGTGTGCGTTGGTCGTGCGAGTGCCCTGGCAGCCATAGGCACGGAAAGCGGCAGCCCCTATGACGTCCGGCCCGCCGCCAGCACCGGACCCCATGCCAGCCCCAGCCATCATTCCCGCCGACCCGAAGCTCTGGCGCAAAGCCTTCATCGACCTCCGGCCCAGCGTCGTCCCGTGCCCGGGCTTCACGCTTCAGTCCTGGGGCGGCACGCATGAGGCCTGCGTCGAGTTCCTGGACCGCTGGGCCGATGAGGCCGCGAGCCTCGGCTGGACGACGCTCGAGCTTTTCGCCGTTCACCCGGAGGCCGGTACGATTCGACCGGACTTCTGCGGCGCCATGGTCCTCAGCGCCGAGCGGGTGTCCGCGATCACCGACAAGCACATGCGGTTCGGCAACATGACGTTCTATCGGGACAAGCCAGGCCGGCCCAACGGCGCGGTGCCGCTGTGGCTGTTCGGGCGATGACCGAGGAGCCGAGGACCGCCACCATCTGGACGCCAGGTCAGGGCGATCCGGTCCCGCGCCACAAGCGCAACCCGCGTCGAGCCTACGACCCCGAGGGGCGCGAGGTCACACCGGCCACGATCGCCAACTCCCGGCAGAACGGCGCGCGCGGCATCATGGTGCTCTGCAAGTGCGGACGCGAGACGACGCTGCCGTTCACCGGCATGGCCGATACCGACTTCGTGCCGGACGTGGCCCTGCGCCTGCGTTGCTCGGCCTGCGGCGCCGGCCCGAAGGACATCGAGACGCGGCCGGATTTTACGGGGCGTGCAGCCGGCGGGACCGGAGCATGAACGCAAAAAGCCCCGCGCGGCGGGTGCCGGCGGGGCTTGATCGGGATGGGTCGGGAAGGTGGGGCTACCGCTCGGGATGCCCTCGTTCGTGCAGCCGGTTTTCGACGGCCTGCTCGCGCTCGATCGCAGTGAGGATCGCGGTCTGCTTAATCGACTCCTCCTTCGTCGCCCGCGTGCATTCCGCGATGCGGCTGGTATCCTCCATGACGCGGCGTGCCATGTCACGTAGCTCGCGCATCAGGTCCACGGCCTCGCGCGGCCCTTGTAGGAACGGCGCAGGGACATCAGCGATCGTGTGTGCGGCGGGAGCCGGCAGAGTGTTTTTCTCCTTGGTAGCGCGCATAACCATGTAGGCGATTAAGAGAAACGTGGCGCCGCCGACGAGCGTTTGCAAAACTGGCTGCGAGGCTAGAATATCTTTCAGGAATGCGAACACCGGCTCCATCAGCCCATTGTCTCCAGCTTCGACAGAGCCTGCCCGATCCTAGACTTTCTAGACACGGCATCAAGGCATGCGACATAGACAGACACGGCTTCAAACATCGCGAGCGTCCCAAGAACGGGAATGAAGAAGCTCGGACTTGATGCCTGGAACGCATCATATATCAGGGCGAAGGTAAGTTGGCCCATGATGAGGCAGCCACCAGCCGCACCTGTAGCGCGGATGTACGCGCCCTTGGGGCCGATGTTTGAATTGTTCACGTACCCGTTGAGGTACAGAGCCATGACGCGAAGCGACCCGACAGCGGCAAAGAAGGTCGCCATGTTTTCTTCGTTAAAGCCGAGGAGAGCGATCAGCTTGAGGGCCGCCCGTTCCATCGTATCCCCTGGCATCGCTAGGGTAATCGCGATGAGAACCATCATCACCGCCATGCACCATTCGAACAGCCGGTAGGTGCTGTAAGGGCCAGCGGAGTGCATCGGCAGAAGCGGCTTACGCGGCTCCTCAAGGCCAATCATGCGAGATCCCAATCGCGCCGCTCGCTTCCATAGGGCCATGCTATCGCTGCTTACGGGCATGCGGGGTTTCCGTCGAAGGTGGCCTCAGCCGGCATCGGATGCCCTCTTGCTAGGGTGTTCGGTTCGGTCAGTGGCTCAGCCGGTCGCTTCCCGGCATACGGCTGGGCCACGCTGCTTCGTGTTAGCGCCGGCTCATCGCGGGCGAAGACAGAGCCGCCGTAAGCTGGTTGTCTTTGACCTGAGACGACCGCGAGGAGCCGAGCCAGAATGCGATGGCCGTGCCGAGGGCGAGGTTCGAAGCGCCGTATGCCTGGCTGAGAAGCTGGTAGACCCGCTCGGGGATCTCGGCCTGCACGAAGTAGAGTGCCACCGTCAGCGTGATCCAGGCCGTGAAAATGAGGAGGGTCACGATGGCCGGCATGTTCGAAACCCAAGTGTGGGTCTGAACCAGCCCGAGTTGCATCGCACGGGCATTCGCCATGTCGGCGAGATAGGCGTCCTGCCGCTTCGTCTCGGCCTCGATCTCGGCGAGCTTGATCGCGGCGCCGCTCGGGTCCGCCGCAACGGCGCTGGAAACGGCCTCAGGGGTCGCAGGAACGCCTAGGGCGGCTGCGATGCCCTTGCCTACCACTGCGCCCACGGTGCCGCCTAGCGGGCCGCCAAAGAGCGTTCCAAGGGCCGGCAGGCCGATCTGGGCAAGCTGCCCGCCGAGTTGGGTCCAGTCCATCAGGCGACGTCCTTTTTCGCGAACAGGGATTTGAGCCAGCCACTGAGGCCGCCGGTCTGGATCGTGGGAGCAGCAGCCTGCGGGCCCGGCACAGGCACCACCCCGCTCTTGCGCGGCGCAGGGGCAACGAGAGGGCCGGTGGGGGTGGGAGCAGGAAGCGGCTTGGCCTCAAACGGAATGACCGGCACTCCAACCGGCCGCGCGTCGGTGGATCGCGCTTTCGGCAGGCGCACGGTGTACGGCGTTAAGAACTGATCGCGCTCGGCTGTCCGACGAGACAGGATCTCGCTCGGGTCCTTCCACCACATGATGGCTTCTGCGCACCCGGGCCGGTCGCCCTTGTTCAGACGGGACAGGAAGGTCGAGCCTTTGAAGGCAGCGACGCCGATGTTGAAGGCGATAGAGACCAGAGCATCGCGCTCGTTCTCCGTCACCGGCACCTTGATCGCCGCGAGGATCGGCGCCGCGTGTGTATCGATGTCCGACCGCAGAAAGGCTTCAGCCTGTGCCAGCGTGATCTGCTGGCCCATCTTGACGCCGAGGGTGTGTCCCCAGCCGATCGTCGGCACCCCGACGCTATCGCGGTAGGCAGTCAGGCGCACGCCCTCCCGCGACTTAAGCGCGGCAAGGCCGACCTCCGAAACGGATGCCATCATATCGTCTCCAGATTGTTCAGGAAATCAGAGGTTGCCCAGCACCCGAGTGCCGTACCGAAGAAACAGCAGGGTGCAGGCGATGCCCGCGATGAACACGAGCGCGTGCGTGTCGAAAGAAGACATACGTTTATCCAGATTGTCGAAGGGGTCGTGTCAGGCTCGGGCCGGGTGGCGCGGCGAGCGGGTCGGCGAGAACTAGAAGCGAAAGACGCTGATCTGTCCGGCTGTCGTCTGGCTGGTGTCGAGGATCGCTGAGATCGCGCCCAGGGCGATCTTGGTGTCCATCACGATCTGCTCGCCGGGAGCGAGCGGAAAGCCATTCCCGGGGGCTACGGTCGATCCGCCGATGTAGGCCTTCACCGTGCCGGTGTTCTTGATGATGGTCTGGAGATCCGATCGCCCTGTCGCGAGGATCGCGGCAGGGGTTGCCCCTGCTGGGACGGACACCTGCGCTGTTCCAGGCGAGGCGCCTACGCTCGGCAGAGAGTTCACGGCAGTCGGGAGCTGCACCGTGAACCCCACTACGGAGATAGGCACTTGTCCCTGGTCCGAGGCAATCGCCACGGGCAGGGAGTTCGCCATCGCCTTCTGCCCAGAGGTGGGGATGCGCGCGAGCAGCGTGGTCCAGTTGGCCAGACCTCGCTTGACGAAGGCCAGCAGAGAGAACGTCCCGGCATCGGAGGTTGCAGCGGCATCAGCCGGCGCCCCGACCGAACCGTCAGAGGACAGGGCAACCGAAACCGACTGCGCGCTCGCCTTCTGACCAAGGGTCGCCGGCAATTGCGCTGCCGTCACGGGCAGGGAGACCGTGGAGCCGTCGAGAGAGACCGACAAAGGGGCCTGATCGCTTGCGACGACGACAGGCACCGAGGCCGCCATAGGCTTTCGACCCAGGGTCGGCAGCTTTGCATCTACGGACGCCAAGCTCGCATTGCCGGTATCCTGCTTTGCAGCGGTGGAGGCTCCGTCCGCGAGCGGCGACTGCGGCGTGATGGCCGAAGCCGAGGGGGCCGCGATCTTGGTCCCGGCGGTGACGTTGACCCAGAAGTTGGAAACGAGGTCGCCAGCGTCACCATCGGTCACAACGATATGGTCGAGCACATCGCCGATCGCGAACCCCGCCGCGCTGGCGGTGGCCCGATAGGTCGAGCGGGAAACGACCGTACCGCTGTCGCTGTCGGGTCGCGCACCGGCTCCAGGCGCCGAGGTCGCATTGCCGGCCACGTCGGTCCAGACAATGGTGCCGCCGATGTCGACCCGGATGAACCGCACGCCTGTGTCGTCGGTCCAGATCGTCTCGACGCGCTGGGCGCGCAGGGCGGTCAGGATCAGCTGCAAGGTGGCATCTGCGGCGGCCCCGGCAGGCAGGGGCAGGCTGGAGGCCGACACCTGAAGCGTCCCGGCGAGAAGGGCGCGGAGCTCCTCCAATTTGCCGTTGGTGGCAGAGGCCCCATCCTCATAAAGCACGAAGAGTGCGTCCGAGGCCCCCATGGTCTCCGTGTCGTATTCGAGCGTCAGGACCGCGCCCGAAGCGGATGCGTAGCCATAGCCGCCCTTGCCGGCGGCATAGATCAAGACGTTCGACGCCAAGTTGATGACGGCGTACAGCCGCCGCACATCGAAGCCACCGGTCGCCGAGAAGTCGATGGAGCGCGTGGCGGGCGCAAAAGTGTACCCGGAGAGGAGCGGAAGCTTCATGGCATCACCCGAAGACGAGAGCGTTGACGACGGAGGCGGCGTCGGCGCTGATCAGCCCCTTCGCGATGTCCTGTGAGATCTGGTCGCGAAGCCCGTCGATCTGATCGATGGTGATCTGCGACACGACCTCTTTCGCTTGGCGGATAGCCTCCGCCACCGTGCCCTCGTTGTAGGGGACGACGACCTCGACCACCTCGAATGGAGCGTCGAGGCCAACAGCCGATTCGACAGGGCTTGCCGCCCTCATGGGAAACGGTGTGGACATGGGCCAATCCAGAAGTGTGATGGTGCCGGTCAAGACGGTGGTGACGCGCCCGTCCGTATCGGTGATGCGGAGCCGATAGTCGGAGTTTCCTGCCGGGAGACCGAGGGTCGCGGCTGCGCTCAGGGGGCAGCTGATGCTCCCGGTTCTATCCTCGACGATCAGTCCGGCGTCGCGATTGTAGACCACGTCCGGCTTGCCTGACGCGCGCAGCGTGAGTTCGACGGCATGGTCCGTGAGATCGAGGTAGAGCCGCTGCTGCGTGACGATCTCGACCCGCCTCAGGTAGAAAGACAACGCTCCGGTATCGCCTCGCAGGATCGGCCGGAACGTGTAGCGGGCCGGGCTCATTCGATGACCTCGAAATCCGAGCGGTCCGAAAACCATCTCCGCAGGTCGAGCACCGCCCCGCCCCGCTCGACCTGAGAATACGCCGGCAGATCAACCTCTTCGCCGGCGAGGAAGATGCGGCCGTGCATCGGCAGGAACTGCGGCCCGTCCGGTCCGGGGCGATATCGCACACGCACCTTCTCGTCGGAGCGCGTCAGCGCGCCATTGTCCACGCTCTCGCTCACTTCGAGGCCTCCACGGTGAGGGCACAGATGCCCGGGATGGCGTGGCCGAGACAATCGGCGTCGGGGGTGAATTGCGCCGTGAGCACAGTTCCGCCCGGCAGGGAGCCACGGCGATAGATCAGGGTGCCATACCCGTTCACGACGCCGGTCTCATCGACGAGAGTGCTGCCCTCGAAGAGGTAGAGCCGCCCGCTGAGGGCACCTTGCGTTCCCCCGGGCTGCGGCTGCACGGCCAGACGCGCTACGACCTCGATGTCATCAAGGCCGCCATTGGGGATGGTGAACCGCCCCGTGGCCGCATCGTAGCAGCCGAGGAAGCGCTGATAGGCCCCGGTGGTGTTGTCTGGGGTCTTGAAGAGCAGAGTGGAACGCTGGCCCGCCTCGAAGGACTGCCCAACCAGCCCGAAGGCCCGCGCAATTTGGCAGAGCGGGAAGTGGAGGGTGCCCCCGCGCGTGCCATCCAGCCAACGCTGGAACCCCGCCTCCTGTCCAAATGCCCCAGGGCTGACGTAGACGTGAGCGTTCGGGTTGAGCACCTCGACGTTGGGTTTCGAGCGAAGGAACCCGGGCACTGCCACCCACACGCGGTTGTCGGCCGCAAAGAAGATGTCGCCCTCGAAATCGGCATCGCCCTGGATGAAGGCTTCGCGATCCTGCGAGTGCGCTCCAGTGATGCCCTTGATCGAAATTGAGCCGCGCCGGTTGGTGTCGTTCGGCCCGGTCAGCCCACGCGGGTTGTGCATCCGCGCAAGCGGCAAGCCTGTTTCGGTCACCGCCCCGTCGATCTCGATGACTGGCCAGACCAACCCTTTGCCGGGAGCTGCAAGCGGCTCGCCGAGGACCAGGAAGCCATTCGTCGCCGCCGTGCATTCCAGGTGCCCGCCCTTCACCGAGGCGCGGCCCCCCACCACTTTGAGCCCGAACTTTGGAAGGGCGTCCCAGGCCGCGTTCCCGCCGTAGCTGTCGGCCGAATAGATCGGCGCGACGATCGAGACATAGGCCTCGACGCTGATAATCTGCATCACGCCGGGACAGCCGTAGGTGTGGCCGAACTCGACGTTGCTCTCGGAGATGAGGGCGCTGGGTTTGTCGCGCGTCCCCAGACAGTAGGCGAGCTGCGCTCCGACCGCGTTCAGGCCCTTCAAGCGCAGATGCTGGATCTGATCGCTCGTGAGCAGATAGGCCTGATCGTAGAGGGTGGAGTAGCCCGCGTTCGCCTCGATGCTGCCATCGACGTGCAGGTTGCCCCCGGTGATCCGGACCATGCAGTCTTGCGGGGCGGTTGCGCGCCCGAGCAGGTAGCACTTCCCTGTGAGGTGCAGGTTCCCGGGTAGTTCGACGGGGGACCGCGTCGCGTAGACGCCATCGAGCCTCATGCGGCGGAACGCAGCCGCGGCAGCCGATGCAGCGGCACTGATCGCCGGAGCCCAATCGCCTGCCACGACACGGGATTGGAAGTCGTAGGGCGAGGCCGCGACCTCTCCGAGCTTCCCACGAAAGTGGCGTGCATCGGCGCCCATGACAGGAGGCGTAAAGTTGGTCGCATCGCTCGCCAAATCCGCGTCATGCACACCGCCATCGACCCGAAGCCACGATGCGCCGTCAGCCGATTGGAAGGACGCTCCGGAAGGTCCAGCGTTCGCCTGAACACGGCTGACCCGTTTATAGGATGCGCCGTGGGCATCCCCTGGCGCCGAACGGCCGCGCAGGGTCAGGGTGCTGATGCTCGTCGGGATCTCAGCCGCACGTGCGTCGCCCAGGGTCGCGAAGGTAAGCGAGGCCGGGTTCTGCAAGGCGCTTTCGACGGCGCCGAGCCGAGCGGGCAGATCGCCTGCCTCCAGAGCGCCGACGCGGGCGACGATGTCCTGAGAAACCGGCGCCTGCACGAGGAGACGCGTTGCATCCTCGCCGTCCAGCACCTCAACGTCGGGCAGCCCATCGGTCCCGAACGCCTGAACGAACGGCACGGCGAACCTTGCACCATAGGGCGCACGGATCAGCACATCCTTGCCCGGCCCGCGCGCCACGGTCGTGGCAATCTCGACACGCCCGTCAGATGCTCTGAGGCGCAGCAGATCCGTGACCACATCGAACGATTTGGGCAGCAGTAGGCCACCCGCTTGGTCGAGATAGGCCACGCCGAACCGGACGCCGTTGCCGGCGGGATCGGCCGTATCGGTACGCCGACGGATCACGGTGCGAAGCCCGAGGATGCGCCCAGGCTCGAGCGCATAGCCCCACCGAGCCGCGATAATGCCAGCTGAGGCCAGCCGCACGACAGCACCATCATCGGTCTGAGCAATCAGCGCCTCCGGGACCGCCGGCAGGTTCGGGCCCCGCTGCACATCAGCCATGGACGCACAGAGCACGAAGGCTGTCGGGTCGTCCCCAGGGCGCCCCGCCCGGCGAAGGTAGGCGAGCCGCTGCGTGGCTACGGCTTGGGCGAGCGCCACGAGGTCGTCACGGCTGACCTTGCCCGTTTCGACGCCATCGAGGCGCGCGAGCGCGCGCAGGATCTGCTTTTGAAGATCCTGCGCGGTGGAGGACTGGATGGTGTTGAGTGCCTGGACATCGTTGCTGGAAGCCTTCGTGGCCAACCCAAGCGCCGATACCCGCGCCTCACGGAGGATTTGCGTTTGAAGGTCAAAGATCGCATCTCTCAGCTGCTTCGCGATGATCTGCACATCTGCGCTGCTCGCTTTGGTCTCGACATTATCAATGAGGGCGGAGATCCGCCCCACCTGCTCGGACAATACGGAGATGGCCGCGTTGATGCGGGCATAGGTTTCGGACGGCTCACGAGCCGCGATCGGTTGCAAGGCCATGCGATCCTCGGGAATGAGAGAGGCAGCGCCGCAGAAGCGCTATAGGTACTCGACGAGGTCGAGGGACAGGTCGGACAGCGGCGACGTGGTGCGCTCGACCATGGCGGCCGAATCGGGCGTCAGGCGCATCAGCCCCACAGGGCGCGCGAACTCGATTGTCGTCCCGGCGGTGTAGTCCTGCCGCAGCCACGGGCGGATGCTGACGCCGATGGTGCCGGCGATGGCAAGGCCGCTGTCGGGGTCGGCGGGCGAATCCGAGGTCAGGGCCGTGATGATGTGCAGGCGTTGTCCGATGGAGAGGTATTGCCCGCGCTTGAGGTGCCCGCCCTTGTCCCGGCGAATGGAAAGCGCCGTCGCGTTCATGGTGGCGGCGGCGGCAAGGGAGAAGCGCAGCGTGCCGGTGGTGTCGGGGTTGGTGTCGAAGGCCGGGTCGGCGGCGATGTCGCGCGCGGCGAAGTCAGGCGTGATCTTGCCGCCCGTCAGCGGATCGATGTTCCAGGGGCGCCCGCGCCAGTCCTCGGGGCCGCAGACGATGCCGTTGGCAGGGCCGTCGAGGCCGGCGAGGAATCCGTCCGCTTCGAGGTAGTCGTCGTCGTCCAGGCAGTGGAGGCTGAGTTTCGCTTCCCACCGACCCGCAGGGCTGACCACGAACTGCTGCTCGCCGGTGAGGGAGGCACCGCCACCGCGGGCCGCATTCGCGATGCGCCAACCCTCGGTGAACCGGCGCAGGCGCGGCGGCAGGATCAGTGTCGCCATCAGGTCACCGTCACCGTGATCGGCCCGACCGTACTCGCGGCGTCGCCGAAGCCGCTGCGATTGTAGGCGCGGACCCAGAAGCTGTGCGTGCCCGCAGCGAGGCCCGAAGCCGTGAAGTCGAAGGCCTGGCTGGCCGACCCATTCACCGTGCGGATGGCGGTGGCCTGAGCGAAGTTCGTCGTCGCGCCGCGGAAGACCTTGGCCGAGCCGAAGTTCGGTGCGTTGGGCGCGGTGAAGGCGCCCGAGGCCTGGCCGGCGCCACCCGTCACCACGAAGCCGGTCACCGGTCCCGTCGAGGCCGTGTCCGCCACCGCCGTGATCGTGACGGGGTCCGTGGCCGTCCAGTCGCTCTGTGTGGCCCGGCCATAGCTCGCGATGGCGCCCTGCGCCTCGTAGGCCTGCCCATCGGAGAGGACGTTGGAGCGGACCCGCCCGCGTCCCTGGCCGTCTGGCACCATGTCGATCCAGTCCGTAGCCCCGACCGCCCGATAGCGGCCGATCAGCGAGAGATCTTCACGCACTGGTTCGTCGGCGGTGAGCACGAGGAACGTCGCGTTCGTGTCGCCGCTGACCGGCTGCCGATCAATCTCGGCGGCGAGGTCCACCGGTGGGTCCGGCAGCGCGGGCGCAGCATCGACACCCGGGATGGCCGGGGTGATGCCTTCCTCGGTCGCGGCATTGAAGGTGAAGGCCGCCGGATTGATCGACACGAGGTCGAAGGTGCAGGTGGAGCCGTCGCCCGCCGCGACCGCGCGCTCGACGGTGAAGACGGCGTCGATGCCGTAGCGGGTGAGCACGAGTCGGATCTGGTCCTCGAACAGCGCCGGCAGGCCCGAGCGGTCCGTCACGAGACCGGTGATGCGGTACTGCGGATTCTTGCGAGCGGTGTAGATCTTGGCGAGGCGCCGAAGCTGGTTGTGGTTCTGCACCCACTGGCGGGCGAAGTCCGCCTCCAGGATCTCACCAGCGCGGGCCTGCGCGTCCAGATCCTCCCACGGATCGCCCTCAATGACCTGATAGTCGTGGAAGGGCGAGACGTAGGAGATTTTGAGCCGGTTGAACGAGGCGCGCTTGCCGGACCCGACCTCGATCTGCCCGGTGGAGATGATGCGCGGATCGGTCAGCGTGACCTCGGGCGCCACGTAGACGCCGCCGCTGATGCCGATCTTGCCCTCGGGCGTGAGGTAAAGCCGCCCATCGCAGGCGTCGAGCATGCCCTGCAGCACGTCGGCCGGCTCGTCGGTGAGGTCGAAGGCGCCGCCCAGATAGTAGCGCGGGAAGACCTCGCCGGCCTTGTTCGTGACCGGCTGCGCGTGGAGGTTGGCAGCTGCCCTGAACGAGGCGTCGTCGATCAGCGCATAGGGCACCTTCAGCCCCCACGTCGGGTGGGTCAGGTGGTCCCGGATACAGAGCGCGCAGTTGTCGGACCACTTCCATGTGCCCGGATCGTCGGTCTGCGCGGGGTCATTGAGGTTCCGAACCAGGGACGCCTGGATCAGCACCCGGTGCTCGGGCCACGTGAGGCTCGGGAAGACCTTCGGGAAGTCCTTCTCCTTCGGGGCTGTGGAGACGGTCAGGCTGTAGGCGCACCCGCGCAGGCGGTCCTCGGCGGTCCACTGCGGCAGCTGCATCAGCAGCCCGGAGGCGGGCTGATCCGGATAGCCCCGGTGCGCCTCGACCACCACGGAGCCGTTCCAGGGGGCGATCCCGACCGGGCCGGTCAGTTGGTTGTCGAGCGGCGTCGCGCGCTTGTCCTCGATCCAGTAGCCGAGGAACCCGCCGATCGGGCCCTCGACGTGGTAGATGCCGTTGTAGAACCGGCCATTCAGGCTGCGGTACTCGACCTTCGGCCCGGCGATCATGACGGTGCCGTAGGCGCGCCGACGCGGGGGCAGGGACTGCTTCGAGGAGAACTGCTGCGCCGCGACCTTCTGCTTCGTGTCGGGCGTGGTCAGCGACTGCAGGAGCAGCGAGCCGCCCAGCACCGTCGCGGTGCCCACGATGGTGGCCAGCGACACGCCCGCGATGCCCACGGTGGTGGCGACGGCGGCCGAGGTGCCCAGCGCGCTGAGGATCGCGATTCCGAGCGCCTCAACCACGCTTCAGGCTCCAGGCTACCAGCATGCGGAAGTCCTCAACCACGATGCCGCCCTCGGACTTGGCGGCCCATTTGTCATCGAAGCGGATGGCCGAGACGGTGTTGCCGGCGGCGTCCAGCACCACGCCGACATCGCCCTCCTGCGGGGCGCGGGTGGTGTTGAAGCCAGCGACCGCCATGTGGACGCGCCACATGGTCTCGTAGTCGCCCCACCGGGCGATCTGCCGAGCCGCCCCGAACGCGCTGGCGTAGGTGCCGCGCAGGTCGGCCGCCGGGTCGGTGCCGGTGGCCTTCTCGACCCAATCGGCCACGAACAGCGCGCAGTCGTGCCCGGCCGCGCGATCGAACTCGGTCTCCATGCCCTCGCGCAGGTGCGCCAGGAGGTCGGCGCTCAATAGGCGGGCCACCGCTCAGTCGCCTGGACCAGCCGGGATAGCTGATCTGCGCCGCCGTCGTTCGGGTAGAGCCGGCGCTGCGAGGCCGCGTTCAGGTAGCCGAAGGCTGGCCGGCGGCGGTTGTAGAGCAGGGTGACGGTGGTCACGGTGATCGTGGCCGTGTTCCCGTCGTCCTGCAGGGTCATGCGGTCCATGAGCGAGGTCAGGACCGCCAGCGGGGCGTCCAGCAGCCCCAGGTCGTCGTTGAAGTGCTGGTCGAAGATCCGGACGGGCCGGCCCTTCACCTCAGCCGAGGCCGCCAGGGATTTGGCGATCAGCCCGGGTTCGACGCCTGACAGCGTCAGGGTCACGGGCGCGCCACCGGTAGGGACGACGGCCCGGTCGATCTCCGAGATCTGCCCGAGCTCGCCGAGGCCGGACCAGACCGCGCCGTCGGCCGTCCGGATCGGCCCGAATCCCTGGTGCACCCGCTTCGTCTCCGACGCGAACTCGAGCTGCACAAGCCGCATAGGGCGGACGGTGCGGCCTTCCTGAAGCGCGGCGAGGGTTGCGGGCATGCGGGGCATGTGCTCGTCTCGTATGAAGATGCCGCCCAAAAGCGTCGGCATGTTGTTTCAGGAGATACCGATGAAAGACGAAATCACGCTTGAAGAATTCATTGTAGCCGAAGACCGCTTAAACCAAGGGCGGACGCCATTCATCAAGATAAGGCTGAAGGTTGCAATTGAGGATGAGGCAACAGACGCAAATGATGTTGTTTTAGTTTCTGTTGCGCTGCCCGTAGTCGCCGGATCTTCGATTGAGGCCTACCGGGCGAACGCAGATCGCAAGGCCGTCGATGTGTTGCGATCTGCGCTCGCGGTTTTCGAGAGGGCGGCAAGCGATAAGGCCTAGGCGCTCAGTTTCCATTCAGCAAACTGCTGCCCGATCGTGCGGCGGCTCTCGGCCATACTGCGGTCGACGTAGGCGCGGAGCCGTAGAAGCTCCTCTTTGTCCGCGCCGGGCGCGCTGATGCTGATGTCGCCCATGCGGATGGCGGGGGCCGAGGAGCGGCCATTCGCATTCGCCGGTCCCGACATCGCCACCGGGATGCGCTTACCGTCGGGGAGCGGCACGAAAGCCTCCGGGCCCCGGCCTTCGCCGAACAGGGCGAGCTGCGGTGAGCTCGCGATGCCCCCCGTGGCGTAGGAATGGAGCGGCAGCGGCCCGTTGCTCGTCATCACGCCGCCGGTCGCGAAGCCGAACAAGCTCCCAATGCCGCCCTTCGACGCTGCGCCGAAGGCACTCGACACGACGCTGTCGATGACCTTGTTCAGAACGCTGTCCGCCAGCCGGCCCAAGGCGTTGCTCGCAGCCTGGGCAGCGGTAGCGCCATTGCGGAGATCCTGTGAGAAGCCGCTCAGCGCGCTGGAGGCCATATTCTTGGCGTCCACCAGCTCGTTCGTCGCTCGGCTCTCGGTGATGATCTTCTGTGCCTCAGGCGTGGAGGTGTCACCGACGAGCGACCGTGCCCGCGCATAGGCTGCGGCCTCCGGTGCGGTCCGACCCAGCTGCTCGCGATCGAAAGCTACGTCGCGGCTGAACTGAACTAGTTTCAGCTGCTGGGCGGCAGTTGCGGTCGCGGTCGCTGTCTGGACGATGCTCTGGCGATAGCTGTCCGTGATCGCGACGCCCTTGCCCTGTTCCTCGGCAAGGCGGCGGTTCGCCTCCGTCGCAGCTTCGAGCCGCAGACCGTTCTGGCCGTAGAGCTGGGTGTTGGTGCGCAGGTTGTCGTTGGCGAGTTGGATCTCCTGGCGGCGCGCCGCTTCGTCCCGGACCATCTGCTCGGCGCCCGGTGGAGGTGTGAGGATGGCCTTGATGTAGTCCTGGGTCTCTCGGGGTAGGGTCGAGACGTCGCTACCGCCGGCGAGGAACCGCTGCGCTGTGCGGGGGCCGGCATTGTAGCCGATGAGCGCCGCCACCTCGTTGCCATTGAACTGGCGAAGCAGCTGCGCCATGAGTTCGGCCTGCTTCGGGATGGCCTGCGCAGGGTCGAAGGGGTTCTGCAGTCCCATGCCGTGGGCGGTCGGAGGCATGAATTGCGAGATGCCCTGCGCGCCAGCCGAGGAGACTGCGTTCGGGTTGAAGCTACTCTCGCGCCGGATCTGCGCTGTCAGTAGGTCGGCATTCACGCCACTGGCGTTCGCGGCGTCGTAGATCAGGCCCCGGTACTGTGCCGGCGCCTGGCCGACTCCCATGGAGTAGCGGCCACTGCCGGTCGAGGTGTCGCGGTAGGTCTGGCTCTCCAGCGTCTGCAGGCGTGTGACGCGCTCAAGCTCAAGTGTTTGGAGCCGCGCAAGCTGCTCCTCGCGCGTGCCACTGGCCTGCGCCGTGCGGGTGCGCTCGGCGATGTCGTTCTCGATGCTGGCAGCAGTCTGCGCCGTCGGGCTGAACCCAGCCGTGCGCTGCTGGAAGCCGGCCGCGCGCAGACTCGCCGCGTACTCGGCGCCGCCGGCCTGCATGTTCTCTCGCAGTTGGCGGGACTGAGCGACGAGTCCTTCCATCGCGGCGCGCGCGGCGCCCTGCTCGTCGAGCGGGAGGCGGGTCAGGTTCTTCCGGATGTCCTGGGCTTGGTCCGCGATCTTCTTCATCTGCTCGGCCGCCGGGCTGAGTTCCTTCACGATATCGCCGATGCGCGTTGAGGTCTGTTTCTGCTGGCGCTGCTCACCCTGCTGGCGCAGCTTGGCGATCTCACCTTGAAGGCGGGTTACCTCGGCCTGCGCCGCTGTGGTGTCACCCTGGCCGATCCCGAACGGCAGGTAGCCCTGCCGGGCCTGGGAGTTGGCCAGGACTTTCTGCGCGGTGGCGAGACGGGTCTCGAGGTCGCCGCCGGTGGCGACTCGGTCGATCGCGCCGCCCACGGTGTCCCAGACGTTCGCGATAACGCCGCCGACAGCCGCGGTCGTCCGCTCCCATGTGCTCGTCAGCTCCGTCGCGCTCGACAGGCCCGTCTTGTAGGCGTCGAGCAGGAGCTTCTGCGCGCCAAGGCGATCGCCCTGCGCGGCCAGGCGCTGGATGTTCTCGCGGGTCGTGTCGTTCAGGAAGCCCAGTTGCTCGTTCAGCGCGTCTGCGCCCTTGGCCGGGTCGGCGAAGGCCTGCGCGAGCGCCTTATTAGCGTCCGAGATGTCCTGCCCGGTCGTGGCAGCATAGTCCTTCGCCGAGCCGATGAGGCCGACGTACATCTCGGTGCCAATCTTGCCGGTCGCAGCGTACTCGCTGGCCATCTGGCGAGCTGAGCGGGTCGAGACGTTGCCGGCGGCCGCTGCGGCGGGCGCGAGAGCGTTGATCTGCCCCACGGTGGCACCGGATGCCTGACCGATACCAGCGAGGCTCTGTCGGACGGCTTTCTGGCTCGTGTCATAGGAGTTCCAGGCCGCCACACCGGCGAGCGCTAGGGTCGTCACGCCAGCGATGGTGCCGCCGACAATGCCAACACGCACAGCGAGCCCACTGGCGGCCTCGCCCGCCTGGGCGAGCGCCCCCTTCACGCTTGCGCCGCCGGCCCCGCCGAACACCTGCGCGATCTGCGGTCCCTGCTGGAGGGCAACCGTCGTCAGGTCCGATCCGCTGCCGAGCGACGAAAGGATGTCGCCGCCTTGGTAGACAAGGTTCTGGACCTGGTCGGAGCGCAGCCGATCTTTCTGGTTCGCGGCCGGCCCTGCCGTTCCGCCAAGAGACCCCAGCTTGCGGCTCGCCTCCAGGTTCTGCAACGCTACCCGGCCTTGGTCGCCCAATTCACGCCAACCGTCCCTCTGGGAGCGGATAGAAGCCGTTGCCGCCGCCCCGACCGCTCCGTATCGAGCCTGAAGCTGCCCCAGGGTGCGCTCGTAGGCCTCAGCGCCGATCACGCCCTGTTGCAAGGCGCGATCCAGCGTTCGGGTAGAACGCTCAAGCTGCTGCTGCGAACGAAAGTTCGCGTCAACCGTCGCGCGCACCTTATCGTAGGCCGCCGCCGCCGAGAGCTGCCGGCGGGACGACATCTCCGTCACAGTCGCGGTCGCGTCGCTCGCCTGCGCCACTCGCTGCTGCGCGGCGGCCAAGCCGTCGAGGTCGGAGCGAACCTTGTCGGCCCCCTCGGAGACCTGACGGATCGTCACCGTGCGCAGGGTGTTCAGCGATGGCATGAGAGGACCATAGGGAGGCACCAGATGAGGAGTGATCAGCCGGAAGGAGCTGGCTTTTTCGCGAGGCGCCTAAGGAGGCCCCGGACGCCCTTCACGTCGGTGACCGCCACCTCGTTGAGGACGGGGTTCTGGACCGGCGGGGCTCGCAGCCCGAGGTATTCAGCATCCATCGCCCGGATGATGCCGAGGAACCATTCGAACTCGTCGGGGCAGAGAATGCCGTGGCGCTCTGCGTAGAGGTGAATTGCCGCCGATGGGATTCGGCTCTCCGCGCCGAGGCCAAGGTGCCGATCGGTGGTCAGCTCCCAGAACGAGGTCCAGTAGAACTGCAGGCCAGTCTCGATCAACGGCCGGCGGAGATAACCGTCCGGGAGCGGGCGCTGTCTCCGCTCCAGCTGCGCGATCAGCTTTACCTTCGGCGCCCAATCAAGGTGCCACCTCAGGCACTCGCAGAGTTTCCCACCGCCTCCTCGGTGCGCTCGGCGCGCGCGTCCTGAACGACGTTGGCGGCCCAGGAAACGGCTTCCTGGAACGGCCGGAAGTCCGGATTCGTGAGAAGCTGGGTCGCGAGCTCCTTCGTGTAGGGCTCCGGCTGATCGTCGGCGCCCGTGAGGCCACGCCAGTCGAGGAGGATGGCCTCCGCCATGGCCCGGGCCATGATGCCGTCCAGGGTCACCGGGTCGATGCGGCCGTTGATGCGCTTGTCCCGGCCGATCGCCTGCTGCTCGCGGGCGATGATGCGCTGGTAATCCGAGTTGCCGAACCCGCGCACCTTGAGTTCGAGGTCTCCCATGCCGGGGATCTGCCCGACCCAGTCGCCCTGCTCGACGCGTGCGGAGTCAATCTTGAGGCTTGCGAGTTTCATTGGTCACCTGTCGTGAGATCGGGAGTGGTGGCTGTGCGGACGATCAGGTTGCCGGAACCTCGACGATTGCGGAATCGATGGCAATTTGAAACATTCTGCGAATGATATTGTCCGCGTTGCCGATGTTGCCCTTCTTCGAGGACACCAGGCCGCGGAAATACTCGATCGTGTCGGTGCCGGTCGGGGTCAGCCGATCCGGATAGGTCACCTTGAAGGCGAACTTGTTGTTGGTGGCCTCGGCCGCGATCATGGCCGCCTGACCTGGGTCCTCTGGATCGCGCCCGCACGTGAGAGCGAGGTTGCCGGCGTCACGCACGCCCTTCGACTTCCGCTGACGACCGTCGTTCAGGGAGGCGAAGTTGACGATGTTGGCCTCATCACCAAACTCGCCGAGAGACTCGACCGTGCCGATTTCGACGAAGGTGAGGCCCACGAACTCCGAAGCGGTGTCGACAGAACTGAGGGTGGCGGGGCCAATGAAGATCTTGGCGCCAGATGCGGTGGTTACGTCGCCCATGGTGGTCTCCTGAGGTTGGCCACGACGGGCCGGTTCGCGTCACGCCCCGCGCGCGGCGGGGATTAGGAATTCGAGGCGTCGGAGAACGACGGATCGGCTTGGCGCCCGCGGCGAGCGGCGCCGACCGTGATCATGCCAGCGTTCACCCGCGCCACCACGGTCCTGTCGTCGGCCGGCACATCCACGTTGCGCGTCTCTCCGGCCTTCACCGTGGTGAAGGTTGCGGCGCCGTCGCGCGCGCCCGTGGCGAACTCCAGATCGCCTCGATGCTGGTTCGTGATGCTGATCATGGGAGCCTCAGGCGTAAAAGCCGCCCTGGTCGACGAAGTCGAACTGGTACGGGATGCTGATACTGAGCGAGAAATACATGCCCTCCTCGTTCCGGTCGTCGATGACCGGGCTTGAGGGCGAGAACGTCTGCACTCCGTCGAATTTGCGCCCGCGGAAGAGCGTCGCGAGGCCGCCGGCCATCGTGAGGCCGGGCCCGAAATCGGCGCCGCGCTGCACATTGAGGATCAGCCGGACCGCCCCCTCTTCCCGGTAGATCGTGCCGGCCAGATCCATCTGGCTGACGTTGGCCACCGGGTACTGGACCTGCAGGTAGGTGTCGCCGTCCGGCGGGGTCTCGCCCGTGATGTTGATGCCGAGTACAGGGCACTCGGGTAGGCCGGCGGCTTGCCGCTCGGCCACTGCCTCAGGCGAGGACCAGCGAGCGAGCAGGCGCGCCTCGACGGCATCCACGACAGCTTTCTGCGGCATGGCCTATTCGGTCTCGGGCTCGAAGACCTGGCCGTCCGCGAAGACTACCTTCGCGATCTTCCGCATGGAGCCCGTCCTGGGGTCTGCCATCCGGAAAGACGGCTTACCCATCAGGTTCATCTCCGCGAATGCGACGGTGAGTTTCACGCGGATTGCCTCGTTCACCCTCACTTCTACATCGACGGCCTCAATTCCCTTGATGGGCTCGCCCGTCTCTGCATCGGTCACAGTCACGCCGTTGCCGACGGGACCGCCCTGAACCTTCACGTTGCCATATCGCATTGTCTTACTGCCCCGGGTCGATCTCGATGCACGGCTGACGGGTCAGCCAATCCTGCTTCGCCGAAGCTCGACCGCTCCGGACGCGCTTGGCGAGTTCCTGAGCGCTCTGCGTCTGCGCCCACTTGCCGACCGCCCCGCCCGGGAATGACCGGTAGGAGAACCCGACGTAGGCGATGTTGCCGAACCGGCGCTTTGCGAGGGTGGCCACCGCCTCGTAGACGCCCTCTGGCGCCTGCTGGCTCTGGCCGCGCTCGATCTTGCGGGCGTAGGGGACCGACGAGAGCGCGATGTACTCTTCGGCCGGGATCGGCTTCAGCGGATCGAACTCGACGCCATCGGCGAACCAGATGTGGCTGCGGGCGTACCGCTCTGTCTTGACCGGCGAGTGGATGATCAGTTGCTCATCCACCCACTGGATGACGTCCGAGAGCAGTTGGAACTCGAAGGTGATGGTGCTGCCGCCGCGGACGCTCCCGAGATCCGCCCGCCTAGCACCGTCCACGTAGGTGTCGTGGTCCGGCACATAGCCGAGGGCGCGCTGGTTCACGCCCTGCGCTTCGATCAGCGCCTCCTGCGCGGCTTCGGCCAGCTTCCTGCCCTGTGCCTCCGGCGAAAGCTCCTCGTCGATGATGAGGGCGATGTCTCGGGCGATCGGGTCGAGCCGGACAGACGACCGGGCGACCATCAGCCCCGCAGCCACAGGTTCACGCGCACCAATACGCCATCCATTTCGACGGGCTCGACCGCCTGGACGTTCCGCTTCCGCCCGGAGATCGTCAGCTTCCAGTTCACCGCGGGCAAGCCCGGCAAGCCGGACGTCTTGAGGCTCGTCGGCGAGAGGACCGCCGTGCTGTCGCCCTGCTGGATGCCCCCGGACAGCTCCTCAGGCCTGTAGCCCCGGAAGAACACCCGGACATCGCCCAGCGCCGCGGGGGATAGCCGCTCGAGTTTCGCGTTCTGCCCATGGGCGGCAATCTGCCGGTCCAGCATCGCGATGGCGCCGGCGGGGGTCATACGAACAGCAATCTGCGGTACTGCGAGAGGGTCGCTTCAGCCTCGGGATGAGGAAGGGAGGCATTCGCGCCCTGGACGTAGAAGTCCCGGCTGCCGACACCCTCGACGTCCTCGGACTTGATCATCATGTCCCGGCCCACGGCCGAGAGAGACACGGCCACCAGCTGGATCACGGCACGCTCGATGTCGGCGGGCAGATCCTCTGCCGCAGTGGTCGGCGGATTACCCCGCGCCTCGCCCGGGAGAAGCCATCCGGCCTCATACTGGACGACGACGTCCCGACCATACCAACACCGCCGTTCGCCGCCCTCCATCCGGTAGAGCATCCTGCCATCGGTGGCGTAGGCCTCGGGGGCCGTCAGCATCCCGCCGACCTTCACGCTCGTGATGGACACGACGGGCCAGCGCTCCAGCAGGATGCCGCCGCACTCGCCCACGACACCGGCACAGGCCAGATCGAATCGCTCGCGAACCGTCTCCCGGCCGAACGCCCGCCGGCAGTAGGTGGCGGCCTGCTGCGATGCTTGGTCGATCCAGCGCTGAAGCTGAGCCTCGGCCGGAGCATCGGCGGCGAGGCCGAGATCTCCGCGCACGTTCTCCGTGGTGGTCAGGCGCTTCGCCGTGGCTGGCGTGATGACGGTGACGCTCATCGATTCACCGCATAGACGGCCACGGGGATGCTGAGGTTCGTCAGCAGCGTCACGCTGGGCACGCTGTAGACGAGGCGCAGCGTGTTCGCCGCGGTGGGCAAGGCGTGGTGGATTGCGACGCCCTCCAGCATGCTGCCGGGGGCCGTCGGATAGACCTCGAGGATGTCGGTGGTCAGCGCGCCCGCGCAGGCCACGCCGGTCTTGGATTTCACCCCGGAGGAGAGCCCGACCGCGATGGCGTCGGTCAGCGTCGTCGCGCAGACGAGTACGGTGGACTTCGGCCCGGTCGGCCCGGCTAAGCCTTGGGGGCCCTGGGCACCCGTGGCGCCTTGGGGCCCGGTCTGGCCGGTGGCGCCGACTGTACCGGCCGGCCCTTGCGCTCCTGTCGGGCCGGCTGGGCCCTGTGCGCCGGTTGCTCCGGTGGGGCCAGCAGGTCCTGCAGGTCCAGCGCTGCCCGTGTTGCCTGTGAGGCCGGTTGGCCCAGCCGGGCCAGATGCCCCAGCAGCGCCCGCGTCGCCCTTCGGACCTTGGGGGCCGGTTGAGCCTGTGTCACCCTTCGCTCCCGTCAGCCCTTGCGCGCCGGCCGGGCCGGTCGCTCCTACAGCACCCTGAGGCCCTGCCGGGCCAGCGACTCCGGTATCCCCCTTCGGACCAGCCGCGCCGTTCGCGCCCGCCGGTCCTGGGACGCCCTGAGGTCCGCGCTCGCCAGCAGGACCGGCCGGGCCCACAGGTCCAGCCACGCCATCTGCGCCTCGAGCGCCAGGAGCGCCGTCTGGGCCACGAAGTCCTGATGCGCCTGCAGGACCCGCAGGCCCTGTTGCGCCAGCCGGCCCCGTGTTTCCCTGTAGTCCTGGGTCACCCTGTTTTCCTCCGGTGCCCTGTGGCCCCATAGGGCCAACGGGCCCGGCTGACCCTTGTTCACCCTGCGGCCCAGGCGCGCCTTGCGGGCCGGCCGGGCCGGTACGCGGCACGCCGTCGCCCATCATCGGGCTCGCGGCGCGCAGATTGCTCTCCGCTGGGGCTGAGAGGCCAACGATGAGGGCGAGGGCGAGCCATGGAGCGCGCATCAGCCGCCTCGCCCGTACTGGAGCTCCGGCGCGCACTCACCGGTCGGCGCAGCCGTCGCGATGATCGAGACGAATGCCGGCTGGCTGGTGCAAAGCGTCTCGGAGGAGCGGGCCAGGAACCGAGTGCCAGTCGTCAGCGTCACGGTCTCCTGCATGCTCGACACCTTCCGGATCCGAACATCGACGTTGCAAGGGTTCACGAACCGGTAGGACGTCGCGTCTGCCGGCTTGGTGATGGCAAACTGCTTCGCCGTCGTGCTGACGCCGTCGAAGATGATCGGATCGCCGGTGCCCGAGCGGACGAACGGCGTCGAGAGGACCGTCATCGGGGTAAGCGCGCCGCCACAGGGCGCCGCCTCCCGGTTCACACCCGTGGCGCACAGGATGACGTATGCGGGGGTCTCCGCGCCGCCGGCCTGCGTGAACGGCTGATAGGTGCCCTGCTGGGCAGAGGCGCCGGAGACGAACGCCAGCAGCGCGCCAGCGATCAAGGCGATCGAGAGCTTCGGCATGGCGATCGTCTCCAGGTAGGAGCGGCCTACTTCTTGGCCTTCGGGTCGGCGGCGGGCTCGTTCACCTCGACGCCCTGCTCGCGCAGATTGCGAGCGACCGCTTCCGCGCCGGAAATGGTCGGGTCGTTGAAGTCGATCCGGTTCTGGTCGACGGTGGTGCCGGCGCGCGGGTTGTCGTCCACGGCCGGGTGGCTCATGTCGACGTCCGGCACGACCTGCTGCGGAGCACCCGAGGTGTCCACATTGGTCGCTGCGGGGATGTTGGCGGCCTTCGCGCCATCGGTCTCGGCCGGCTTGCCGTACGGCGCCTTGTCGGTGTTCGCGGCCATGATGGCCTCCTGATCTGAGAGGAGAAGGATCGGGACGGCGGGCGGTCAGCCCGCCGCCGTGATCGGGCTTCAGGCCGCGATCTGGAGCGCGCGCATGGGCTCGGGGTTGTAGACGCCGCCACCGACCCGCTTGACCGTGTAGAAGGCCACGTAGGGCTTGTTGGTGTAGGGGTCGCGCAGCACCGAGATGCCGAGGCGGTCGACGATCAGGTAGGTCGCCTCCATGTCACCGTAGAGCGCGGCGATGTTGCCGGCGGCCACGAGCGGCATGTCGGGGATCTCCACCACCGGCGCGCCGCCGAGGGTCTGGGGCTCACCCTGCTGGTAGGACGGCTGCCAGAGGTAGTTGCCCTGGCCGTCCTTCAGCTTGCGCGCCTGGCCGATGGACAGGCGGTTGATGAAGAGCTTCGCGTTCGCGGTGAACTCGGACGGAAGGTCGTACATCAGGCTGATGAGGCCGTCGCCGGTGAGCGCTGCGGCCGCGCCGCTGTTGATCACCGGGATGGCGCCCCAGGGGTGGCGAGCCGCGTTTGCGCCACCGGCCACGAAGGTGAGGACGCCATAGGGCTTGTTGGTGCCGTTGCCCGACAGGTAGGCGATGCCCTCCTGGCGCGCGAACTCGGTGTCGACTTCCTCGGCCAGCCACTGCTCCAGATCCACGGCGGAATCGTCGAGCAGCTGCTGCGAGATCATCGGGTTCGCGTAGAGCTCGCCCGGGGTGAAATCGAGGATGCCGAGCGCCGGGGTGGAAGTGGCCGGACGCGAGGCCGTTTCGCCGACCCAGCCGGAGCCGACGGCCCGATCCGAGAACACCTTCTTGAAGCCCGCCACCGAGATGGTCTGCACCCGGGCGTTGGCGCGGATCTGAGAGATGCGCTTCAGCTTGTTGGTGATGGTGCGGTCCCACTCCACCGGAGCGAGGTAGCCGCCGTTGCCGTCGGTGCCCTTGTCCATGGCGGCCGAGACAGTGCCCTTGCGCATCCAGGCCTTGTACTCGGCTACGAACTCGGGGTTCGTCGGGGGCAGGTCGCCGATCTGTTCGCCGGGGCGGAGCATGGCGGCGGCCAGCTTCTTCTGCATGTCGTCGAAGGCCGTCTGCATGTCGCCCAGCGAGGCGTTCATGCGCTCGACCTTCTCGTCGGTGACGACGTCGGCCTTGGCCTTCAGCTTGGCGTCGTTCTCTGCCTTGAAGTCCTCGAAGGCCTTCGTGAGATTGGCGAGTACGGTCGTCGGATCGTTCGCATCGGCGCGGATGCTGGGGCTCAGCAGCGCGCGCGGGCGGACGATGGCGGACGCGCCCGCGAGGGCCGCCGCAGCGGAGATGTGCTTCATGGTGGTGGGGTATCCCTAGGAGCGAAGAACAGCCGCCAGCCCGGCGAGGCCGGACCAGTCGAAATCGCCTGCTTTTGGCTCGGCGGAACGGACACCGTCCGTCTCGAGGGCAGCGCCGGGCGTACCCTCTTCATGGGCAGCGCCTGGCGTGCCCTTGATCTCTTTGATCCGGTCGCGCGCATCGGAGCGCGACATGCCGGAGGCGACGAGCTGAAGCTCCATCGCGCGAAGCTTGTTGACCGAGTGGTCGGAGGCCTTCGCCTTCTCGTCCACCTTGGTCTTGTCCGCCGTCATGATGGCGTCTGCGAACCCCTTGTCGACAGCGGTGGCGCCCGACAGGTAGGTCTCGTCGTCCATCATCTTGGCGATGGCCTTCACGTCCAGGCCGGTCCGCTCGGCGTACACGCCGGCCATGGCCACGTCGAAGGGCTCGAGGAAGGCGGCCATCTCGGCGAAGTCGTGCCGGTTGCCGCCGCCCATGACCGAGCAGTTGTGGATCATGATGAAGCTGCCGGTGCCGATCTCGACCCGGTTGCCGGCCATCGTGATGATCGATGCGGCCGACGCCGCGATGCCCATCACCTTCACCGTGATGTCGAAGGGGTGCTCGCGCAGCACGTTGTAGACCGCGAGGCCTTCGAACATGTCCCCGCCGAACGAATTGATGTGCACCTCGACCGGGCGGGCGCCGATGGCGCGAAGCTGCGCCGTCACGCGCTTGGCCGTCACGCCATCGCCAGTCCAGAAGTCCTCGCCGATGGGACCGAACATGGTGATGACGTTGTCGCCGTACTCGACCGCGCGGACACCAGCGGCATCGGCGTTCCAGCGTTCGATCACCGGCGGCGGGGTGTAGGCCGAGACGTTGCGCCGGTGGGGCACCGGAAGAGCCTTCGGCCGAGCCGCGCGCGGATCCTCACCGTCCGCACGGATGCGACCGATCATGCCCTGCGGGCGCTGAGCCTTCACGAGCGTGTTGAGTTCTTCGCTGGCGGCCAGCTTGGGCTTGCCCTTCTTCTCGGGCTCCTGCGCCTGATCCTGCTGATCTGCCGGGGTCGGCTTGCGGGGTTCATCAGCCATTTGCCGTCCCTTCCTGGAGCGGTGGGCCGCCGTTGTGGCCCATCATCGGGTTGCCGAGGCGGTCGCCGTCGGGGTGCGACGGCTGATCCAGCGTTTCGCGGACCTCGTTCGGGGTCATCCAGGCCTGCTGCCCGCCGGCGCCGAGCGCCTTGGCGAAGAAGTCGGCCTGATCCTTCATCGACCCGCGGAGGAGTGCGCCGGCATTGAACTTGATCTCGTAGAGGTCCGCCTCTTCGTCGCTGAACAGCGACCGCTCGGCCGCCTGCTGCCACGCTTCGAACCACGAACTCAGGGCATACCGGACGAAGAATTGGCCCAGGACGTCGATGCCCGAGCCCCAGCTGGTCTCGTCGATCATCAACAGCGGCCGGGGCACGCCGAAGATCCGGGCGATCTCTTCAATCTGCCGGCCCCGGGTCTCGTGCGACTGCGCGTCCTTCGCCGTCGAGCCGATCGGCTTGTACTCAAGCCCTTCTTCGAGGATCGGCGTCTTGCCGGCGTCGGCAGCTCCGGAAAACCGGCTCGACCAGTAGTGCCTCAGGCGCTCGACTGCCTCGCCGCTGATGGTCTTCGGGTGGGCGAGATACCCGTTGATGAAGCTGCCGTTCTTGTAGAGGCGCCCGAGCGCTAGGTCGGCGGCAATGGCAAGGCCGATGGCATCCGCCGCCTGACGAACCCGCGAGATCCCCTTGATGCCATCCAGCGAGATACCGCGAAGGTGGAACATGTCCCGCGGCGCGAACAGCACGCTCTGGCCGCTGGCTGGCTGGTAGCGGTAGGACACCGTCCAGTCGGGGTTTTGGATCGGCGTCACCCGCAGCGGGTCGATCGGCACCAACCCCACGATGGTATCGCGGCGCCGGGCGAAATCCCGAGAGCGGATGATCCGAGCGTACCCGTCGCCGTGCACCAGGGCCCGCAGTTGCAGGAGCGTCTTGAAGTCGTAGGCCGTCTGCCACTCGTTCGGCCGTCGATGCAGGATCTTGTAGAGCGGCAGATCCTTGGCCTTCTCCTTCGTCGCCTTGTTGATGACGTGGGTCGGCAGCATCCCCATCGATTCGGACACGAGGCTGACCGACCGGAAGACGGCCGGGTTCTTCATGGCTCGCTCGACCGTCACCTCGATGCCGGCCGACGAACCGTTCCCGCAGCGCAGGTACTCGACGAGGGCCGGATCGCTGAGGCCGTAGAAGGCGACGGCGCTGCCATCCGCGACGACACCAGGGCCCGGCCCGGCGGCCTGCTCCGGCTTCGGGGCGGATCGGAAGAGATCAAGGATGCCCATTCGGCCTCACGCCTATACGAGGATGAGGCCGCGCCCTTCGTAGACGGACCGTTGCGGCAGAGCTTCGTTCATTGTGGCAGCCCCGGTGCCCATCGCGATGGTCACGAGGCCGTCGATCCGACCGCGCGACCGCTTCTTGTCGAAGGCCCTGTTCTTCTGGGCGTCGCTGACAAGTTGCGCGTTGCCGGCGCACCAGTAGGTCACAGGGGAGGCGTCAATCGTGATGCGGTCGGTAAGGATGCGATCCTCAAGGCGCTCGACAGAGCGCGGCATGCACAACTGCTTGTCCTCAAACACCACCCGGGTGCCTTGGGCGTGGCTCACAAGCTTCAGGCCGACGCCTTCGGGCTCGTCTGGACCCTTCCAGCGCCAGACCGCAAAGCCGATCCGCTCACAGGCCGCGATGAAATCCGCCATCCCAGCAGGATCGAAGGCCAAGAATTCGATCTCGTGCTCGGCGCAGAGTTCCGCGACCTTGGTCGCGACAAACTCTTTGTCGATCACAGCGCCAGGAACGGCCTCAAGGGTGACGTCAGGATTGGCGACCCACTCCTGGTAGGGCGCATTGTCCTTCTTCGCCCGATCCGCAAGCCCGTCCTGCGTGGTCCAGTACCAAGTCTTAGACCAGAGGCGGCCGTCAGCGTCTTCCCATGTCGCCGTCAGCGCCGTGAGATCGTTCTTCTGCGACAGATCCAGCGAGAGCCAGCATTTGAGGCCCTTCATGGCCTCTTCTTCCACCACTCCCTGAGCAGCCTGCCACGCCTCCTCGGCGATGAAGAACTCGACGGCCCCCACCGGGATGCCGAAGTAGAGGCGCTTGACCGACAATGCCGTCGAGAGCAGCACCCGCGCCGTATTCACCTCGCCTCGAATGTTCTCGATGGGGAAGGTGACGCCGAGCGCCGGGAGAGCCTTAGTCCAGCAGGCCTCGTTCTCAAAGATGCCTTCGCGGTCCGCCTTGTCGACCCGGGCGATGAAGGCGAAGGACTCGTCGTCCCTCACCTCGCTCTTGGCGACCCGCTGGTAGAACTCGCTGTAGTCAGTGCCCACGATCTGCGTGGTAGCGGGGGTGTTGGTCCCCAGCAGCATGATCGCGTCGCCCGGCATCTTCGCGATGGCGCGACGCCAAGTCTCGATCGACGTGCTGGACTTGAACTCGTGGATCTCGTCGGCCAGCACGGCGGTGGGGCGCGGCCCGGAGACCGCCTCGCCGTTGGCCAGCGCGCGAAACTTCGACTGCGTCTCCGGGTGCTCGATCTTCCAGGCGTTGTCGCCCTCGCCGCGGATGACGACTTCGCCCCGGAACTCCAGGGTGTCGCTGTCATCCTCCGCGCCAGGAATCGGCGCCCGACACATAGCGACCGCGTCCGAGAACAGTACGTTCGCCGTCGCTCGATCCTGCCCGATGGCGTAGATCTCTGATCGCGACGTGCCGTGCCAGCCCATCAGGTAGAGGCCGAGGGCCGCCATCAGCGGCGACTTCGCCTGCCCCTTCCCAGTCTCAAGCCACCCGGCGCGGAAACGCATCCGGCCGCTGGCCGTCCGCCATCCGAACAGGGAGCCGATGACGAAGCTGTGCCACGGCAGCGGGTGGAATGGGTCGCCAGCCTTTGCGCCAGCTGTGATGCTGAGTACCGCAGGGAAGAACCCGAGGGCGCGCTCCGCTTTCTCGGGCCGCCAGTGCAGCCCGCGCGCAGCGCCGTCACGAATATCGCGCAGGTGCCTCTCAGCCGATGCGGCAACCAACTCCCCAACGATGATGCGGCCCGAGACAGCGTCTTGAGCCCAAGCCGTTGTTGCGTCAGGCGCGCGCGACGGGCTTGAGGTACGCATCGGAAGGGCGCGCCTTCTTCGTCTTCTTCTCGACCTTCGCGGCCTTGCCACGACGGACTGGCGGGATGCCTAGCTCGGCCTCGATCGTCCGGACCGCCTCGTCCGCCTGGCGCATGATCGACCAGTGAGGGCTCACCTGCGGAACGCCTGTGCGCTTCGCCTTCAGCACCGGGCCGAATTCGGCAATCTGCCGTGCCGCGCGCTCGTACTGCACCCGGAACTCGACAAGGCGCTTGATCGCGTGGCCGTTCGCGACAGAGAGCGTGCCGCTCTCACGAAGCTCGTTGATGACGATCCGCCACTCCGCCTGAGAGGCCGAAATGTCGAGCTCGTCGGTGTAGAGGCTGAGCCAATCCGGCTCCGGCGGGATGCCGTCCCCGCCTTCGATTGCGTCGAGCATTTCAGGGCGTCCGGGGAGCGAGGGCCGAAACCCCCCTTCCTAAATTTGCTTCGAGTGCGAAGGGCGGTACCCATGCGGTACGCGGCCCTACCGGCCTAGACTTTGGGATGCCCCCCCCTAGGGGCGTCGGTTCCAGGGATGGGTAGGGTCCACCGGTCGCCCGCTCAGGTCGCAGCCTGCGATGAACCCGCGATGCTCAGCTCTCTGTTTCGTGCTGTTGTGGTGCGGGCCACAGAGGCTCTGCCAGTTGGCCTTGTCCCAGAAGAGGCTCTGGTTGCCGCCGTGCCGCTTGATGTGGTCAACGACAGTGGCTGGCGTCGTCCGTCCCTGCTGGGCGCACATGACACAATGAGGATGGCTGCGAAGGTGCCCGGCTCGCGCCCTATCCCAGGCGCTGGTGTATCCTCGCTCCCGTGCTGTCGGTCTTGCGCTCAAGGCGTTCCCTGACCTGCTCGGGCGTCGAATGCGCGCCCTTCATCTGATTGCAGCGGTGACAAGCACACGCAGTGTTGGCCAGGGAGTGGTCGCGCTCGCTCACTCGCCTTCTCCTGATCCGTCCAAGACATGATCTTAGCGAGGAGCGCTTCGGCCAATTCCTTTTTCACGCGACCGCCTCCGGACTTGGTCTCCGTCGGCAATCGCCCGGCCGGCACCTCCCATCTGAACAATACACGTTGACGTGTCGATTGCACCTGGAATTGTCTACGCGCGTGGCGTCCCAGACACAGAATCGTTCAAATTGGTTGCATCGGGAGTTTTGCGCAGACGCATCTGCGCGACCGCATCAATGACCGCCACCAAGTGCTCGGCGCCCTGCGGAGTCTGATCCCACGCACGCCGCAACGAGGCCTCTAGCTTCGCCCACGCCGCACGGGTCTTTGCCACACTCGCACTGGAGCCCTGGGCTGCCTCTTGCGGGTCAACGCCTAGCGCCTTGCAGATTCGCAAGACGTTGCCACTCATTGTCTTGAACTGCCCGTCAAGGATTCTGGAGGTCTGGCTGGGGTCCACCTTGGCCACTGCTGAGAGCTGACTCTGAGTCAAATTTGCCCGTGCTTGCTGCCGCGTGAGCTCACGCACTAACTTTTCCCTTTCAATCTGACTCGGCTTCATGCAAATTAGCATGCAGAATTGATGACGATTTGCAAGGAAGATCGCACGTGGCCGATGACGAAATCCGCTTCTACCGGGCGAGCGAGAGGCCATTCGGCGCGTTCAGCAATCTGTTCCGACGCCCAGTCGAGTTCGAGGGCGGAATGTTCGCGACGAGCGAACACGCCTACCAGGCGGGTAAGGCGCGCAAGCCGGAAGTGAGGGCTTGGGTGCTGGCGGCCCCGTCGCCGGCGCTGGTAGCCATGGCCGCGCATGGCCTCTACTACTGGGACATAGTACCTGGCTGGTCGCGCACGAAGTTCGACCGAATGCGCGGCGTGCTACGCGCAAAGTTCACCCAGCACGACGACTTGCGGAAGTTACTGCTATCTACAGGTAATGCGCGGCTCGTCGAGAGCGCCACTGTCGACAACGAGGTCAATCGCCTGTGGGGTGAAGTGAACGGTGAGGGGAGGAACATGCTGGGCGAGCTCCTCATGGAGCTTCGCTCAGAGCTGCGTCAGGAGGACGAGAGCGTTAGTCACGCAGCCTGATGCGGCCCCTGGGCCGATCTCGGCGACGCGGACCCCGTGGACCTCGGCGAAACGGTGGGCTGTCCTGAGGGCGTCCCGAACCGCCCTGCGGCTCGCCCCCTCGGGTTCGGTGAGGACGAGATCGAGGCCCGTTTCGACGTCGCGCATCGAGCCGCTGACCCGGCCGTCGGCGACGACGACGCGGACGGGACCGCTCATCGGCCTGCTCAAGTCCTGTGCCGTCCGAGCACTTGGCGACGGACTTGAGCCCGAGATCGACGCCGATGTCATCGCGCCCGCGCCCCTGCGAACGGGGCACCTCGCACACGAGGTTGCAGTACCAACGGCCGCGCGCGTCTTGGCTGAAGTTGCCCGACTTGATCCGCCCCTCGACGGCGCGGTGCAGCCACAGGCGGAAGCGCTGGCCACGCAGGAGCACGGTTGTTCCGTCGAGGGCGATGTCTTGGTTCGTGAACGGCACCCACCCGAGCGCCCGCCTGGGCCCACGGCTCGCACGCCAGCGAAGCTTCGGACGGCGCGCAGCCTTCCGTTTTATGACGTACTGGTTGATCATCTCTTGCACGACCTGCGACGGAAGGCCGAGCAGCTTGCCACTGCCCTTGGTCAGAACGCGCGGTGGAGTGCGCCGGCGATCCGAAGCCCCGGAGCGGGGATGCGGGCGTCGCGGCCGTGGAGCTCTCGCCCGGCGCCGACGCGATGCGCGGGCGAGGCGGGCGCACGGCCAGGACGGGTCGGACCATCCGCATGCCGGCGGCGGCCTCGTGCCCCGAAGGACGCATCGTCGGCGTCGAACTCAGCAGGGGGTGGGAAGGCTCGTAGCCGCGGACGGACGCGGCGGCGCCATGCGCGGGCCCGGCCAGGGAACGGGCCGCAGGTCCCCGGGCAGGCGGAGCGGGTGCTCCGGATAGCCGCTGGCGGTCATCCGCAGCACATGCAGGGGCAGGCCGAGGGACAGGATGTGCCCGAAGCGCTCCTCGGCCAGCCTTCGGGTGGTGGCACGCCCCTTCGGCGCGCCCCAGGCGGCGACCATGGTGCCTCCACGTCCGAGGCAGAACTCGGCCGCAGCCTCCAGTGCCGAGTCGGCCATGGCTCCGACCGGATCGGCCATGCCGGCCAGATCGTCGGCGTCGGTCGCGATGCCCGTGAAGGCGTTCACGAATATGAGGTCGGACGCGCCGACGGCGTTCGCGAAGCCGATGCCGCGCCGCGCGGTCGCGTCGTCGCGCTCGTGGCCGGCCTTGGACGGGTTGTAGAGGATGAAGGCCAGCGGCTTCCCGAACATGGAGAGCCGGCGGCGCAGCCAGATCCGGTGCTCGGGGTCGGGGAAGTGGGCGGCGTCCTCGGTCCAGGCGGGCAGCGCCACCGGCTTCAGGCCGACCGGAACACGTCGAGCGGGATGGTGTCGCCGTGGATCGGCTCGCCGGAGGCGTCGCGCATCATGATGTCGAGGCTGCCGTCGAATTTGGCGGCGAGCAGGTCGAGACCCAGCTCCTCGAACTGGATGTTGACCGGGCTCTCCGCGACGTCGCGCCGGAGCAGCTCCAGGACGTTCTCGTCCGCCATGGCGGTGGGGTCGTAGCCCGAGACCTCGCCGCCGTGGCGGCCGCCGCGTAGGCGAGATGATGCTCTCGTTTTGCCTGGTAGGCAGCCCGCCGCTTTTCCAAGCGCTCTTCACGCGTCATCGCCATCCGCAGAGGTTACCTCAATGCGATGACTGCAGCTAGGCTGCCGGGCCTTGTGCTCTGGGGTGAGGAGGTCTGCCTCTGCCGTCTTCGGAGGCGGCCGGGAAGTGCGCGTGTCTAGGGTGGCGAGGCGTGACCCGATCGTGGTGAGGCGGGCCATGCGCGGCCTCCTGCCAAAGAAAAGCCCCGCAACGCTCTCGCGCTCGGGGTGGCCTACTAGGCTGACACAGAAACTCGCAGGCTCCGCACTTTAAAGCCCATCATCCAGGGAGCGCGTGCGCTCAACCTGTTGGGTTCGGACCTGCCCGCGCCTTCGACGGTCTTCACGGCAGCCAGGACGTCACCTAGCGGAACGCAGGCATTTCGACAAGGTCATGCCGTCGATTTCAGTGGACGCTTCCCTTGAAGCTGAGCCTCTATGTCAAGGCGCATGCGCTGCTGCCGGTCGCCCTCAATGGTCTTCCAGTCCATCAGGCCTGAGGCCTGCGAGCGAGCCAAGTCCGACATGGGGGTTGCCCGAGCATACCGCGCCGCAGCAGCTATGTCCTCGGCACTCGACCTCGACTTGTTCTCGATGTCGTCGATCGGAACGACCACGAGCGTTTCTCGCCCGAAGATCTGCACCATCACCCGGACGCTACCGCCAGCACTGTCGGCCCCGGCGAGACCGCCATAGGTCGCGAAGGCGCCATCCTTGATCTCGACCTCGTCGCCCTGGCGAACCGCAGGGCCGGCCAGATCTGGGTTTCCTTCAGCGAGAAGCGTTCGCTTTGCGCGCTCGTCGAACCACCCCATGCGCTCCTCCTCGGAGAGGAGCTTCAGGGTTGCAGTGGCGATCCGGCAGGCCTTGCCGTTGTTCGTGACCACGCCGTTGATGCCGAAGACGTTGCGGCCGTCTCGGTGCTTCTGCTTCATGTCGTACCAGAGACTGGATCCGTCCGGCACCCGAATGAAGACGTAGCCAGGCAGCATCGGCCTCTGCACCTCGCGCTTGAACTTCTGTCGCGCCTGGATGCTCTCGACCCAGGTAGTGGCCATGGGGACGTAGCCCGTGAGCCCCTTTTCCTTCAGGAAGGCCAGGGTGCGGCGCTCTCCGCGGGGCGCCACGGTCACGGCGTACCAGCCGGCGCCCACCTCGTGCTCGATGAGTGGCGGCGTCACCCGCTCGTCGGCCGGGATCGGGATCTCGGTCTTGAGCGCCACGGTGACGTTGTGCTGCGGGGTGGCGCTGGCTTCGAAGCCGCGAATCTTGGGCATGCCCATGGTGTCGATCCTCGATACGCTACGAGAGGATGGGGAGGAGGGCCGGTGGCAGCCGGCGGGGAGATCAGAGGGGCGGTTTCGTTTCCATAATGGCGGCCCTGCCATCCGGGGCGATGACGTAGATCGGCAGGCCGCCAAACACCTCCGCATCCCACTGGGCGTGAGCGCCGTCCCGGTAGGGCGTGCGCCAACCCAGATCGACGCCCCAATCCGGCCGCGCTCCGCTCTGGTGAGTTCGACCAAGCGTCACGACCGCGAAGTTAGCCTTTGCGTCGTTACGGCAGTCGTGCTCACGAAGCGGGAACACCATCTCGTAGTGGCAGATGCGCTCCCACATGCTGTCTGCAGCTTCCTCCCATCGAAGCTGGAGGCGAGGCACGGGGAGGCCAATCGGCCGAGCCACCTCGGGCGCGTCGTACTCGACCTTCAGCACGTTCTCGATCTCGGCCTGCGCCTCTCGGATTGCCTGCGCCGCCTGACGCTTGAATGCGGCGAAGACCGGCTTCAGCAGCGCATCCGCGTCGCGATCAACCTTACTCCGTGCCATCGCGTGCCTCCTCCCCGTAGACGTAGGCCGTCAGCACCGGTCCCACGGTCAGCATCGTGTCGTCCTGGAAGACGATGGTCTCGCCGTCGTCCCCCATGGTGTTGACGGTGAAGAGACCGGTCTGAATGAGCATCAGGACGGCGTCGCGGGCCTCCCATCTGTTCCGGTCTTCACCTGGGCCGATGAAGGCCCGAAGATGCCAGTGCAGAGCATGGGGGCAGATCGGCCCCGTCAGGTGCGCAGCGTAGGCGATGGCCTGAGTGAAGAGAGCGGCACGCCACTCAGGTGAGCCGGCCTCGATGCGCGGAGGCTTGGAGGCTGCGAAGGCCGGGGTCATGCTGCACGCTCGCTGGTGGTTTCGGCCTCTTCCGCCGCCGCTATCTCAGCCTCGACAGCCGCCCGCCGGCGCATCAGGTCCCGTTGGGCGGCCTCGCGCTCGTGCTCGACCTCCCCGGCAGGCTCTGCGGCCTCACCCGGCCGGGCCATGCAGGCGTCCCGAGCCTTCTTGACCGTCTCGGCCCGCTGTGCCGCCGTGAGGCTATCGTCAGGCTCGGCTTCGAGGATCCGCTGCAGCCGGATAATCTGCCCGCGCACCGAGGCCTCGACCATCAACGCGATCTCCCGCAGCCGGTGCTCCTTCGGGGCGAAGTCGAGGTCCCGCTTGTTGCCGCCGACCTCACCCCGGCGCCAGCGCCTCAACGCTTCCCGCACCGCCCAGGCCGGCAGGTCGTCCAGCGCGTCCCGGTACGCCTCGATCTCGATGCTCGCGAGGTCTTCGTCCTGGCGGGCCGCCGAGTTGCGGCTCACGATGCTGCCGATGATGGCTAGGGTCGATGACAGCGGCCCGGGCATCGAGGCGGCGTGCAGTTCCTCAATGCGCTGCGCGATAGCCGCTCGCTGGGGTCCAGTCGGCATCTTCGACCGCGGAATCGTCGCGACCTGTCCCACGATGGCCTTCGTCACCGGATCGAGGACCGTCCGTCCGTAGCCCAGGTCCGAGACCGCTGCGATTTGCGTGGCCAGCCAAGGCGGCAGTGACAGCAGAGATTCCGGCTGGGTGACGTCGACCGCCGGCAGCAGGTCTTGCGAAGAGGCTTGGCGTACTTCCAGTGCTCGGTTCATCGTCCCACCTTCCCTCGTTGAGCCACGTTGCTGGATTGCAGTAGGAGCGGTCGGGCGGCTTGGTGCGCATGTACCGCTGCACGCCGTCGGTCAGGGCCGGGAAGGGGACGCGGCCGGCCTTGCGCACGCGCTCGAAGGCTTTCTCAGCAGCCTGCTTGCCGACCTTGTGGGGATAGCCGAGCCACCAGACCTCAAAGGCCTTCGGCGGGTAGCTCGCTCGCACCCCATCGCCAGGAAGGAGCTTGCCTCCTTCCTCTTTCTTCTCTTCCTCTGTCTCTAAGTCTAAGTGGTTGGACGGACGTTGAACGGCCGTTGCGCCGATTTGTTGATTTTGTTGAGCTTTTTGCCCCTCATTTTCATCGTCCGATTTAATGGACGCGGCGTTCTTTTCAGCGGCAGCCTGCTGCTGACGTCTCGCAGCGCTCGCCTTGCCCGCCGCGGACTGGTCCCCACGGCGCTCAGTCTGCCAGCGGATCTCTTCGTGGGTGGTCGCGCTATCCAGGCGCCCCTCCGCAGTGCGGAGTAGCTTGCCGGCCTCGATCAGCCGCTCAAGGGCGGCCGCAGCCTTGCGCTCTGGCAGCCCGGTGCGCCGTGACAGCGTCTTGCCGGTCTCAGCGACGGGCCCGCCGGTCTCATAGATGCGGAGCAGGGCCGTGACGTAGGTCAGCCCCTCATCCGGATCGAGACCGGCGAGCGCGCCCAGGAGCGCAGACGGGAAGCACCGGAACCACGGCAGGCGGTCGCTCATGGCGCGCGCCCCGCTGTCGGGCGCCAGTCGGTCTGATCCCGAGCACCCTTGCCGAGGTTGCAGTCCTCGCAAAGGATCTGAAAGTTCGAGAGCTCGAGTGCGAGTTCAGGGAATCGCGACCGTGGCTTGATGTGGTCCACATGCAGCGGATGGCCGGCAGTCGGCCTAGCGCCGCAGCACTGACAGGCCCCACCATGCAGCGCGAGCGCCCGATACCGAACTTCGCGCCATGCGTCGCTGAGATAGAAATCGCTGACGGCGGCAGGCTTTTGCAGAACAAAGGCCGGCGCCCCCAGGTCCAAAGCAGACTGCCCGGGCGTCCGCCGAGCCGGCAGCACCACCCCATCCATCCGCACGCGATGAGGGGCCGTGCGGTCCCCTCGTGTCCCCTGGCACGGCTGGCCAGGCTCAGCCCGGCACTTCAGGCACGTGCTGCGCAGAGCTAGCGATCGTTTGAAGGCGCGGCTTGCGGTGCTCATGTCCGCGCTACTCCGCAGCCATGGGGAGCGCGGAGTCGGGCTCTGGACCAGACGCGACATTGGCGAACATCCCGCCGTCACGCTGCAGCCGCTCACGAGCCATCACCGTGTAGGCGGGGTTCAGTTCGATCAGGATGGCGTCGCGGCCGAGCCGATCAGCGACTAGGCCGGTAGTGCCGGCGCCCCCGAACGGGTCAAGGACAGTGCCGCCGACGGGGCAACCGGCAGCGATGCAATCCGTGATGAGATCCGGCGGGAACGTCGCGAAGTGCGCTTGCGGGAATGGCGATGTGGCCACCGTCCAGACAGACCGCTTGTTCCGCGTACCCTTCTCGTTGGGAGCGTTCCCATGGCTAGAGCGCTCGACATCAGCGCTGTTCGAAAATGAGCGGCCGCCCGTATAGGCTCCTCCACCCCGGAACGTCTTCGCGTTCCCCTTAAGTCCGCGATGGGGCGGCCCGCCGCCGGGAGGCGTGTACTGCGGACCAACGCCTGTACCATTGCCGATGGTGATCAGCTCTGCGATCGCCTCGGCGTCGAATTGGTAACGCTCCGACTTGGAAAGAAGAAACGGGTACTCGTGCGCCTTGGTGCAACGGTCCGTGATGCTCTCCGGCATCGGGTTCGGCTTCGACCAGATGATGTCCTGCCGTAGCCACCAGCCGTCCGCCTGGAGTGCGAAGGCGACGCGCCAAGGGATGCCAATCAGGTCTTTCGGCTTAAGGCCTGGAGCATTGGCGCCAGATCTCTGAATGCCGTCGTGCCTAGCAAGCGAAGCCTGTTTTGCTCCACCAGCATGCCCACCATTGCGACCAGCATTGTAGCTGTCGCCAAGGTTCAGCCAGAGTGTGCCGTCCTTCCGCAGCACGCGCCGGACAGCGCGGAACACCGCCACCATCTCGGCCACGAAGGCCTCGGGCGATGCCTCAAGCCCGATCTGGCCCGCAACGCCGTAATCACGAAGTCCGAAGTACGGAGGGCTGGTCACCACACAGTGCACGCTTTCGTCGGGCAGGGTCGCCAGCACGTCGCGACAATCGCCGGTGAGGATGCGTATGCTCATGCGCGCTGCGCCTTCTGCTGACGGGCGGCGTAGAGGGCGTCTTGGTGACGATCGATGACGTTGGCGGCGTAGGCCTGAGCAAGGCTCAAGGCCGGCACGGGCTCGCGGATGGACTCGAGGTGAACCCGGATGGCCATGGCCGCCTCGTAGGTGCCCTGGCCTGATTCCCAGACGCGGAGGGCGAGGTCGCCGGCTTGGCGATCGACTTCACGAGAGGATGAGATGCGGAGGACGGCGCGGCTCATGGCCGGGCTCCCGCGAGGACGGCCTGCACCTGGCCCTCGGTGAGGCCCATGCCGCACGCGGCGATGTAGGCGACCGACTGGCCCTCTTTCGCACGGACCTCGACCTCAGCCCGGTCCATCTCGTCGATGGGCACCATGGAGAGGACGATGCGGACCTGCGTACCGGCCGGCTCGCGGATAGCGCTGACGTTGCGGACGTAGGCCTTGCTGTCGTCGGCGATGACGCCGAGCTCCTTCACCGCGTCGATGCAGGGCTTGATGCGATTGTCGGTGTCGCCGTTGAAGGGCGGCAGGTGCACGACGACATCGCACGGGCCGGCGATGCGACCCGGGCGTTTCAGGCCGGCCAGCAGCACCGCTCCATTGCGCCAGGCGCGGTAGGCCGTGGTCTTGATCCGACCCTGGGCGCCCCGGTTCGCGTAGAGCTTGTTCGCGCTCGGCGGCATCGGGAACTCGATCGTCACCGTGCCGACGATGGGGCGCTGCGTGTAGCAGGGCCGCTCGTGAGGCTTGAGGCGCCGGGAGTTCCGGCGCAATGCTGATGCCGAAAGCGCTTCCATGATGTCAGGCCTCCCTCGTGGGCATCGGCAAGTGTTTCCAGGTTTTGCCCTTGGCAATTCCTAAGACAGTTGCACGGTGAATGCCGTAGCGGACGTCAAGTTCTGCTACAGAACGGGTACCACGGCTATTCTTAATAGCCACATACTCGCGTCTGATATCCGTAACATCTTGCTCTGTTATTTTGGCGCGACCGTTCTTTACGCCTTTAAGAGCAGTTCCATGAACCTGAATGTCGCTGTGGTTTTCCTTGCGAGTGGCCCACCGAAGGTTCCGGTAGTGGCATTCGACCCGCGATCCATTGTCGTGCGCAACCTCGTGCGCGCTGGAAGGTCTCGCCCCCAGGAATGCTGTTGCTACCAGCACATGGGCGGTGACGGCGCGCTTGAGCCCTGTCGGATCAAGCAGGGCGTAGGCGAGGTATCCGTCAGAGTTGACGAACCCACGGAGCCGCCATCCCGCAACGCGGGTGGGCGACGAAGTCAGGCGCCTGACGTCTCCCGACTCCGACACCTCATAGTCAGGGAATTCGGCGCACCGACGCCAGTCCATTGCGGAGACCATTTAGACCATCCCCAGTGCGCTGAGGTACAGTTCGAGGATCGCGTCCTCTTCCTGGCGCTCGGCATGGTCTTTCTTGCGGAGCGCTACGATCTTGCGGAGTGCTTTCTTGTCGAAGCCTGTCCCGCCGGCCTCGGCATATACATCCTTGATGTCTGCCTGCAGCCCGGCGACATCTTCTGATAGGCGCTCAATGCGTTCGATGAAGGACTTCAGCTGATCCGCGGCGATGGATGTCGCATCGACGGCGGGTGCTTGCGCGATTGCGGTGGGTGTGCTCATCTGTCGGCCTTCCTGCCAGTGAATGATCTGGTCGTGACGCCCGGCGCCCCGCTTTGCGGATGGGGCCCGGGCGCTTTGCGTTCGGGCGTTAGGCCGCGGCCTGCATGGGCTCGGGAGCGCGGCGTTGCTGGCCGAGGCCCATGTTCTTCGCGAGTTCGGACCGGGCGGCCGCATAGTTCGGCGCCACCATCGGGTAGTCGGCCGGAAGGCTCCACCGGGCGCGGTACTGCTCGGGGGTCAGGTCGTAGCGCGTGCGCAGGTGACGCTTCAGCGACTTGAACTGCTTCCCATCCTCGAGGCAGACGATGAAGTCGGGCGTGATGGATTTCTTCACTGCAACGGCGGGCACGAGAGTGACCGGACCCTCGGCGCTCTGCTCTGGGCCGCCGTTCAGGACGCTGACGAGCTTCGCGTGCACGTCGCCGATCAGCGCGACGACGTTGTGATGCGCACCCGGGACACTGACCGCCGCGCAGACGATGTTGCCCATGGTGCGGAGGATCGCGAGGTCGCGATCGGTGATGAAGTTGCGGTCGGGCTCATCGGACATGGCACGCTCTCGGTGGTGATGAAGGCGGGAGCCGCCCGCCGGCGGTAAGGGTCAGGCGCCGGGACGCGGAACGCAGGGGCGATGCGGCTTGCGCACAGGCACCCGAATGCGATCGCCATCGGCGGTGAGGACGAGGATGGTTGCGCGGACGTCGCGCGGCTCAGGAGCGGTCGCGGCCATCACTCAGATCCCGCGATCTTCTGCAGCAAGGCGCCGAAGCGTATGCGCCACCTTGCGCGCCTCATCTGCCGCTCTGCGGAGATCAACTGACGCCGCCCGGATCTCACCATCAGGCGTCCCAGCAGACGGAGCCACGATCGAGGCAGCGAGGCCTTCAAGCTGGCTAGCCAACGCTTGAGCTTGCTGTATCTCTGACCGAAGGGTGCGCTGCCGGGCCTCGTGGGCAGCCCGGATTGCGTCCATCTCGGCGGCGTCGATGCGCCGGGCCTCTCCGCGCCAGACATTCTCGGCACGCGCATAGGTCATTGGCTCCGAAGCATGAGCGGAAACGGCGCGCGCTGCGCGGGTGATTGCGGACTTGATGGTGTCGCCGATAGGGCGAGGCTCCGCGATCTCACGAAGCATGATGGACGCTTGGCTAAGCATTGAGATTGCTCGCGCCTTGGAGAGCTTTCCCAAGCTCTCGGGATGATTTTCCAACACCTTGGAAGTCCCCTCTGGTTGATTGGTCATCACCAGAAGGGCTCACGGAGGCGCCGGGCAAGACTGAGGGATGAGACAGAGCTCGGTAGGCAGAAACAATGGAGAGGTTGTCGGCAGGCCTAGGAACCGGCCGATCATCTTGAACGGAAGCATGGTGGGGAAAGTTCACGGCAGCGAAGTCGCCGTAGTGTAGCTTGGCTGCCGCGTCGTAAGCGGCAGCTGCCTGCTCCGGGTGATCGTATGTACCCAAATGCAAGTCGCGCTTGCTGACTTTGATACGGGAACACCAACGATTCCCAGAGGCATAGACGCCCTTATAGGGCTGGGAGCTAAGCGCGCTCTTTTTGCGGTTCTGTGAGTTCTGAAGTGGAGTGCAGACGCGCAGATTGGATCTACGATTATTCAGGCTATCCCCGTCACGGTGATCTACCATTTGACCAGGACGCGCGTCAGCCAATCGGCGATGCATTGCTTCCTCAGTGACCCGACGGCGACCGTCTGAGCGATGCGAAATGCTCCTGACCGCATAAAACTTGCCGCCTTGAGGTCGATTGCGAATCCTCCAGGCATTGCGGGCAATATCACGAACGTCGTCCGCATCGACGACAGTATAAATGCCGTTCTCTAGGAAAACAGCAAAGCAGCCATCCTCAAGCTCGCGCGGCGGTGGACGATTTGCTGAGTAGGGAAAGGACGGTTTCACGAAATGCCTCCCAACAACCCGTCTGAACAAGGAACAGATCGAATGATGGCCGACGACGAGACAGCAGGAACCGCAACCATCCTGGCGATGCACGCCATGGTGTCGTGGCTGGTGAAGAGGGAAGTGGAACGGGAAGGGCGGGCTGCAGGAGCAGCGCTTACCCGGCACGTGGCCGAAGCCATGATGGGGGTGACGCAGCTGGACCCGAGCCTCGCCGAGGCAGCCCACGCAGCCCGCGGCGTCGTCGCCCGCGCCATCGGCGAACGCCCGATGTTCGTGCGGCTGCACGGGTAGGCGCCCGGCCGGTAACGCAGGACCAGATGACCGGCCGGGCGCCGCGCACGAGGTACGCCGAGCCACGACGGTGTGTTGCCACCGCCGGGCCCGACGATCGGCCGGATAAGCCCGGCGCGATGTGGAATGACTGGCACCGGTGGCAGGAGTCGAACCTGCAGGCTTCCGTTTTGGAGACGGAGCCGCGCCCACGCGCTCACCGATCTATGAGCATAGCCCGCAACTAATACTGAAGGGCTAGCCTGATGCCCAAAGTAACTCGCGTTTCCGATCTTCGATCTTGCTACACTTACAATGCAAGACGCAGAAACAGGATTAGCGATGCGCCCCGAGAGCTTCGACGACATGATTGCCGAGGTCGCCGCGCAGCAGCAGGTCATGCTGATGGCCCTTCGACGCCTCGCCGAGCTCAGCCGCCGCGCCGGAGACGATCCCGAAGAGGTCCGCAGGTGGTGGAAGGAAGACGGGCACGAGGCCATGGACGAAGCCACGTTCCTGGTAGCGCCAGGACACGAAGGAACCGTGCGGCTGAAGGCGAAGGCCCGGCTCGACGAGATCATCGAGATTGGCCTTCGGTAGCCAGATCGATCCCGTGAGGTGTGAAGCAGCGTAGGGGCTTTGCGCGCTCAACCTGCGCACCTGCCAGAGCAGGCGAGGCAGCCGAACCGGTAGCAAAATCAATCGCTCGAACTGCGCCCCCCGTCACAGCTTCGATTGCGATGATCTTATCAAGGCTCGGCTTCCTGGCGCCATTCGCGTACCGCGTCACCGCAGCCTGCGTTGCGCCTATCCGCGCGGCGAAGTCCGCGTGAGTGATGCCGTGCTCTCGGAGGTAAGCTGTGAGCGTCATGACACGATACATACCATTACGGTATGTATGCCGCAAGCCCGTCCATACCATTTTGGACTTAGACCCATCCACAGGGGCGCAATATCAGAATGGTATGAACGCGCTGAAGCACTTCAGGAAAAAGGCGGGCTTGAGCCAGCAGAAGCTCGCGGATGCGGCCGACACCTCGCAGCCTCAGATTCTTCGGCTCGAAGGCTCACGGCGAAAGCTCACCAAGGAGTGGGCCGAGCGCCTAGCGCCGCATTTAGGTGTGTCTGCTGAGACGCTGATGTTTCCCCCGGACGACTTTGAGATCGTGCCGGAAGGCGCGGGCCACGTGGTCGATGACAGCGACGGCCTGGAGGTCCCGGGCGAGGTCGCCGCCGGCCGGTTTATGAGCACCGAAGGTGCTGTCGATGAGACCGTGTATGATCGTGCCCCGATCACGCCAGATGCCCGCTACCCGAAGCACGCACAGTACGGCCTAGTCGTCCGCGGCACCTCTATCAATCGCATAGCAATCGATGGCGACATTCTTCACTGCGTGGATATCCAGGCGAGTGGGCACATGCCGCAGAGTGGAGAGCTGGTGATCGTCGAGCAAATCCACCTAGGCGGGCACATGCGCGAGCGGACCGCCAAGGTGCTGAAGGAAGTCGGAGATGAGCGCTTCGTTGAGCTTTGGCCCGATAGTGATGATCCGAAATGGCAGGACCCGATCCTGATTCCCCATAGGGTCTACAGCCATCATGTAGAGCCTGATCTGAAGGTAGAAATTCGGGCCTTCGTAATCGGCTCCTACCGACCTTTGCAGATCAGGCGCTCTGCTCGATAATCTCAGCAAATACCTAGGGGATGTAGACCATGGCACCCGCAATAGCGTTAAAACCCTCAGGTGTAGTCATTGCTATGTTGCTGCTTTCAGTATCGCTTTCTGGATGCCAGAAGGAGCCTGTGAAGCTCCTATGCAGTCCGCTTACGCAATGGGCGGATAAGGTGGCGATTGAGCTTGACGAGGAAAAATCGACTGCGAAACTTCTCGACCCAATTAGCCTGCTTTCTGTAAATCCAAACCCGATTGTAGACACTTTTTTCTCGCCTACAGTCGTTCATATGAAAGAGGCCGACACTCGCAATTTTTGGATGCTTGATCGGTCCTCTGGAAAGTTGGATAGAGCCAATCCTCGCACCGAGTATTATTGCTCGTCAGGCCGACGCTTCTAGGGTCGCATCGTTCCTAGAACGGAAGCCCGTCCTCGACGCCCGGCGGCACCTTTCCATATACCGCCAGGGTAACGGGCTCCGCGCCTTCATCAAACTCTTCAGTTGCTGCGCGCCAGAACGCCGTCGCCCCAATGGCGCTGCGCCCATTCGCTCGCCTCTCAGCTTCGCGGCGTGCCTCGTCAGCGTTCCGACAAGCTATGGCTAGGCCTCGCGCCAGCCTCCCCTTCCGATCTGTGACGAACGTCTGAACGCCGTAGTGGTCTTTCTGAGCCATGCGGACATACCTCGATGTGGGTAGTTCCCACATGCTGTCCCGCGCCTTGGAACATAACAAGAACATGCTGGTATGTTTTTTCGTGGCCTGTGGACAAATTGGTATGAAACGAGCGCGACGCCCAGCTCCTCGCTGCTGATTATGCCGATTTGGTATTGACCAAATATACCAATACGGTATCTTGGCTTCATCGAAGAGATGGAGCCACCCGGTGCCCAAGCAGAACGCCCCGAAGATCCGAAGCCTCCTCCGGTCCGCCGGCCCCGGTGTCCGGGTGGGCCAGGACTGGATCGCCAACCGCCTGAGCCTCAGCGCCAGCGAGGTCTCCGAGGCGCTGGACGTCATCGAGACCAAGACCTTCCGGGTGATGCGCATCCGGGGTGTCGGCGCCTCCGTGGCGATGGCGTGAGGCGGTGGCGATGGACACCCCGATCTCCTCCCGCGAGCGTAGCATGCGCTCCTTCGGCAATGACGGGACTGGCGAGGGCCGGCGCCGTCGGGCGGCCGAGCGTGCTGCCGACACCCGCGAGATGCTGCAGGCCAAGCGCCGCCGCGAAGCGAAGCTGCGGCCGGACCAGATCGCCACCTTCCTCGTCGAGACCTACCTACGCCTGCAGGGACTCGCTGCCCGTCAGATGCGCGATGGCCGGATCGACGCGCCCCGCGCCAACGCCATCCTGTTCAACACCGTGCGCAGCAAGAGCTCGGGCTTCGTTGCGATCGCCCCGAACGCTGACAGCGCTGCGTTCCTGGCCGCCTGGCTGCGCAGCCCCGGGGTGGATGCGTTCTGCCCCGCCCTCGAGCAGCTGGACGTCATCGCCGGGGCGCCGGCGCCGGCCGGCAAG
>FSSH01001504.1_pt1 | contig 56496 bp, 61 predicted proteins | sample 1166101 | NCBI WGS metagenome assembly FSSH01 (sample SAMEA32972668, study PRJEB13176) | freshwater metagenome | biome: Drinking water system; feature: Biomass in drinking water that filtered by 0.45 um membrane; material: drinking water | place: USA | collected 2012-12-20 | depth 0 m | reverse complement strand
ATTCCCTGCTGCTGCAAAATCTGCAGAATATATTCCCGGCTCGGCAACGGACTTTCGTAGCGCTCTTTCTCACGTTTGAGATGCGGATCCAGATTACGCAGTTTTTGATTCTTCTTAATTGACAAAACAATGGTTTCCTATAGAATTACGCGTTCTTTGACAGCCTGACACGGTTGTTGCTTGCCCAGATGGCGGAATTGGTAGACGCGCATGGTTCAGGTCCATGTGCCTTCGGGTGTGGAGGTTCGAGTCCTCTTCTGGGCACCATCAGCACATGATAAGTTATTGAGTATTAAAAAATAATTTTTATGTTTGGTATTTATATACCAAAGACTATACCGAAAAAAGAGTCACTGGGATTTTTTCTGACTCATTAATGTTTAAAATTCGGGTAAAAATCCAAATTTCAATATGCTTCTGATCTTATATCAGATTAACGAAGTCGGTTGTATATTTCTAAGCAACTCGGTTTTAACCCCCCTCTATTTTAATGCGGTTTTTTGCAAACGGAGAGCAAACGACGGTCTAGCTCTTAAAAGTTGTAGAGATTTTACCCGCCCCCGGTCATGTCATGGTTGAGGTATACCCCCCGTCCCCATTTCCCGCATACAAAAATCTGATGAAGCGAACGGTCTACGGAACCGCTCAGCTAGACTTTTCAGCCGCCCCGGTGGCGTTGGTTTGGTAGTCATTACATGACTCAGGCGCAATCAGGACACGTTCGCCGATATAGAACGCTTCCAGCATGTGATGCTGCTTGCCGCACACGTAGCGATACACCGGGCGGCTATCGCTTGGTATCCGGTCCATGCTGATATGTTTGCACCCTTGGCAGCTTATTCCTGTTCCTCGGTGTTCAGTGAATGGGCGGATTGCTTTGTGTGGATTGATACCGTAACTCTGGCACAGTATCGCCCATGATTTGATCTGTTCGGATTGTGGAATGGTTTGAAGTTTCCAGATCGCCTCGAGTATTTCTTCTTTACTGATTGTTGCTTTATTGCAACAGGTCAATAGCAGAGTAACGGCAATCGGATTAATCGGATGCGTTTTTGCGGCGCGAAAATTATCTGAAGCCACGCCTTCACCGGGCGCATGATTTTCTTGTTCAAGTCCTATCCCCTTATTTTTTAGTAGGGCAGGTAGGGCGAGTAGGGCGGAATCGTCAAGATCGTCTTGTTTATTGGCTTCTAGCTGCCCTACTTTTCCATGATGGCCATCGGAATCAGTAGGGCACGCCCTACTATTGGGGGTGTTTTCCGATGTTTCGGCATCGTTATCCGCCCTAATCAGCCCATCCCAATCAATCACTTTCACCCTCCCAGATTGTTGGAAGAATATGAAAAACACGCTTCCGGCCTTCACCCGGCAAGTTAACTTTAGGCTGAAGATTCTTCCCATCGCCTTTCATAAATCCCCGGTCGATCAGCAATCGCGCAACCGCCTTATAATCAAAGCCCTTGCATATTTCCGCCTTGAATGCTTCCGGATGGCAGTAGTATTCAATGTTGCCTTCATGATTCTTTTCACGAAACCCTGCACGATTCAGAGTCTTTGGTGCATGGCTGTCATCGGCGTTCGCCCGGCCGCAATCACTAAAACGTCCTTCACCGTGCAATTCCAAGAAATACCGCACCTGTTCAATCATGGCACGCTCTTCCCTGTTGCCTTCACCGCCAAAGGCTTGCAGCCATGCCTTAAAGCATGTGATAGCGGATTGCATCGATGCGCCTGGCTGCCAGCCGGTAATGCCCCAATCGGTAGCCAGCTCACCGGCAGCACCGGCCAAAGCAAACCTTGCCGCTACCCGTTGCGCCTGACCGCTGGCGGCTTGGGTCAGTGTTGCTTTCTCGAACTTTTGCCGGGCAGAGAATAGCGATTCCCGCAATGTTTCCCTGTGTTTTAGCACGGCTTCGATGAATGCCGGAAAGGCCGTGCCATAGTATTTACTTACGACACCATTCAAAGCTTTGGCGAACTCATGCCCGTTGTCGAAGCCGTGCAAGTTCTCGAAACAGCCCAAACCTTGCCCGGCATCGGCAGGAATATCGGCCATTCTCAATTCAGCCCCGGCGTGTGTTTTCTTGCCAGCTTCGGCCACATGCTGGCTTAAACTCAATTCACCTGCGGATAAGAACAGCAGCCGCCATTTAGCGGTATTGCGTGCGCCCCCGGTCACATTCGCCCGAACCTTGGCCACGCCGTTCGCCAGAAGATAGGCTGTTTCCCCGGCAACTCGGGCGTCGATTTGTTTCAATTCATCCAAGGATAAAAGCGAATCACAGCGGGATAAGGCGGAAGTTTCCATTCCGTTGTCGGTTGATCGCCATAGCTGCAAATACTCAGGAGAACCGCACACGGAACCGGCTACGGTTAAAGCGCTGGTCTTGCCGGATGAGCTGCTGCCACGAAAATGAAAGCCGCCCGATTGCTCTTGAACCAAATACAGCAACGGTGCGGCAAAGGCAACCGATACCGCAAACGTCAAGCGGCTATTCCCTACGCACAAGGCTGCTACATTCTCCCGCCACTGTTTCAGCGTGCCACGCTGTTTGAATGGATTTGTATCCGGCCGGGAATCGGCAAATAGCCACTGATCATCGGATTTCCCTAAGCAATCATCCGGCATGACAAACACCAGATCATCACCAACACCGTGCCAGCCGGTGCGGTTTGTGGTACGGGCGCGTTTCGTAGGTGTTTGCGTTTGCAGGTATTCAATGACTAATTGCCGGGACTTGGGCGCGATGGTTAAGCCTTCGGATAGCAGACGGCCTGAAGCTTCCAAGCCATCGCCATTGAATGAGCGTGCGGGAATGACCAACTGCTTAACCTTGCTATCCGGATCGGCGAAACGAACCAGCGTCCCCCATTCCCTTGAATCGGTATCCCTTGCCAGTGCCAGCACTTCCAGCCGGGCGCATATCTTGCGGCGGCGTAACATGCCGTCTTTTGCGGGTTCCAGAAAGTACAGCCCGTCATCGAACAATTCAAAGCCACGCTGCGGCGTTGCTGCTTGCGGTTGATCTTCCACGCTGCCCGGCTTTGCTTCACCGCCAGCAGTACCGGCATCAGGCAGGAATGCATCCTCATGCTTCAGAAACTCAGCGAACCGGCCAGCATCCCAGCCGCACACCACCAAATCGGCGGCATCGTCTCCCGGCTGCAATGGTTCACCGGCTCCGCGTTCCAACCGGTCGACATGCAACGCCCGGATCGAACGCGCACCCGCAGCCGTTAACCGCTTCACCAAATCACTGGCGGCCTTCTGGCCGGGTAAGTCGAAATCCGGCCAGATCACACAATCACGCCCGGCAAGCGGGGCGTAATCGGATTTCTCGACCGCTTGGCTACCACCTTGCCAGCATAGGATGGGATGATCAGGCAGCAACTTTTGCAGTGCTTCGGCTGCCTTTTCGCCTTCAACAAACCAGCATCCGGCATCAGGGAATTGCAGCAATCCAGGCAAGCCATACACCGGGCGCAAGCCGGGCGAAACCTTGAACCGCCATTCGTACTTATTGCCCTTTTGCCAGAGTGTCAGCGGGCTGAATTGCTTTTTCTCACCCTTTGGTTTGTCATACCGGTCATGATAGAAATTAACGCGGCCATCCGGATCATGATACGGATATCGCTTTGACGGCTTCCCGTGTTTCGGGTGTGCGGCCGGTGGCTTTGGTGCATCATCGGGAACCGGCATGACGCACTGCCAGCCGTCACCATCACCGCCCGGATTCTTAACGCCACCTGATTCTTTCCGTCCGGTTGACGCCTTACCATTGCCGGATGGTTTGGAACCGCTCCCGGCGCGTTTTGGCGGGTTGCTTTCTTCCGCTGCGATACCCAGAAAAGCCGCCAATCGTTTGGCGGCCTTTCCTTGGGTTTCGTTTTCCAGATAGGCAATCAAAGAAACCAGATCAAGCCCTTTGTCATTTGTTGCAAAATCTGACCATGCGCCGGTATTCAAATTGATTGAAAACGAACCCGGCGCGCTGTCCGATCTCTTCGGATTAAGCGGCAGGTATTCATGCCCCTGACGCTGGCCACCGGGTAGCCAGTGAGTCAAGATGCTATCAATGCTACCCAGTGCAGCGGCGGCAACCCGTTTAATGTAGGGTATCGATGGCATTCACACCCCCTTCCGCAATCTTCAACAGTATTGAATGAAGTTGTTCAATATCCTGTTCGGCGGAATCTAAATATTCACGTGCCCAGCTCAATGCCGTGAAAAATCCATTTACCCACTCCACGCTTAGCGGGACATCAAGCATTTCATCGTCATCAGCAATTCGTGATTCCGCTATTTTCACGGCTAAGCTAATAATTCGTAAGGTGTGGCTTATGCTTCCGTTAATGCTTTCAAAGCATTTTTCATCCTTACCGTATTCAGTCGCTATCATTTGAATTTGTTCAAGATCGGCGACTATTCCATCGAGCAATCTATAAACTCCACACATTTGCTCCATGCTTAAAATGATTGAACTACCATCGATCTCAAGAAGTTCGCGGCAATCAATTAATCGAAAAACTCCATTGATCCTCAGTAGCCATAGCCGCGCTTTTTGAAGTTCTTTTATGCCTTCTAAATTTTTGACTGGCTGTTTCTTTGATGAAGGGTGGTGTTTAGATGCTGTCATGATTCATGCTCCTCTGTTTGAACGGTTTCGAGAAAACCGCCACCCGTGCGGGACACGGGGCGGGCGGATAAATCGGGTTGACAGACCGGACGTAAGACCGGCGAGCCTTTCGGCTCCCCAAAATACCCACCCAAAACAAAAGGGCAAATAAATAACGGATACAAAAAAACCGCTCAGCGGCGGTATCCGCTTACGTAACAGGCTGTCAAACCCGTCCATTGATTTTGCAATGGCACAGCGAGCATAAACCCAGCAAGCGGGCAAAGTCAACAGGAAGTCATTCATTGCGCTTTCCTTTCGCTGACTCTGCAGTGCTGGCTATTCTTTCCAAGGAATCCGCAATACTTCCCAATAACCGCAATTCTTCAATCTTCACGGTGCGATGGGTAAGCTCAAGCCGGTTTATTGCGTGTGCCAATGTGTGCGCAGCAACCAATTCAGGATGGTTCTGCATGGCTTCAATCTTGTCTGAATAAGTTGCAATCCTCTCATCACCTTCTTTTTGTAGAGCCACAAAGACCAATTCCGCAGCAGCTTCTAAATCATTACCTGCAATTTCATCAGGATCATCGTTCATTGCCTGTTCGCGCAGATCGTCAAGGTCTATCTTCAGCTTGCTCATGCTCTGACCTCCGCACGCTTGCCGGACGTACCACTTTCAATTTGAGCATGTACCCACGCTAAGACTTGCGATTCACGCCACCGGCTGGTGGTGCCAATCTTCACCGGCTGAGGGAATAGTCCTTTCTGAATTTTCGAGTAAATATAAGAAGATTTGAAGCCGGTGATACTTTCGACTTCATCAAGATTAATCAGCCGTTCTTGTGTGGTTGAAGGATTCTGTGAAGCGTTTGTTGAAGTTTGCATGCTTTCTCCATATCAATGCACCGCCATTCGTGCGGCTTGGAGACATGATGCAGCTATGCTATTGAGATTTAAATGATATGGATTTCAACGAATGTCAATGGTGTTCAATTAACTTCTATGAAGCAATCAACAAATTTGATCTGACGCTTTCCACTGATTGAATTTTTCTTCAAGGCGCTTTAATCTGCTTCTTAAATCCTTACGTTGAAGGAATAATCTTTTATTTCCATTGGGTGTGATATGAATATACCCATTATTAGAATTTTCGCTATCTAGTTGATATTTTTCACTTCTCGAAAACTCCATAAGCTTTGAGAAAACATCATCACTATCAAAGCAATTGACTTCCTCTACTGCCATCAAGATCGGTTTAAAAAAATCATCACGTTTCAATCCCTTTGTTGATTTGCAGTGATCAATAAAAAGCTTGATTCGGTTATTATTTTCACTGCCGATTCCAGAAACAACGGGTTCATAATTCAGCCGGTGAAACGCCATCTCATCAACAGGCCTATCAAGCTGCGGTGTTTCTTGACCAAATAAGAAAGTGGGGTTCAACTCCATGGCTATTGCCCATTCTTTGAAATCGGATCGAGTAACAAACCAAATCCCAGAGTTATGATTTGTCCAAAAACCGCGCCCAGAATTGATGATCTTGTGTTCTTCATCGGTAAGTCCTTCTCTGTTGAATATGATAGCTTCATCGAGCTTATCAACCAGTCTTAAATGGCCTTTCCTTGCCGCAGCAATAAGTTCTTTTGTTTTTTGATAGGCATCGCTACGGATTGATTTTTTTCGATCACTTTCCGGCTTATTATCTGAATATGGCGGTAATGGCGGCTGATCGCACAATAGAAAACCCGCGTCGTGCAGCGTGAATTTATCTAAGTGTCTATATTCTTCAAATAAATCCATAACACCCCTTCAAAGTGTTGACCTTCAAGAAAGGTCACTCCAAGGCGGTTGAAGGTATCCGCTTTTTCGCCTGGCCTGGCTATGGAGTGATCAGAAATATTCTACAGGGCAATTCAATTTTTCGAGTCAAAAAATTTTCTTGAATACTTGGTGACTGAAGCATGAAATATGCTGCCCAAATATTGGGCAATCGACCTGAAAAACAGGGGGTGCTTTTTAAAAAACGAGTAACTTTGCGGGTAAAATTAAATGTTAAAAAATGCATAATGGCTTCAGTAAATGGTTTCCAGTGATTATATGAATCCATTCTAGGCAGCCACGGTGCACGGCGATCACTCTATTGAGTTGATGATTTTATCCAAGTATAAGCGTGTCTTTTTGGCGGCTTGCTCTTCGTTTCTTGTTAATTCTTTCTGTACCAAGTTTGCAAAATTAATCAGGCTTTGTGATGGGTAGGCAACTTGCAAGTTATAGTCTTGAAAGAATTCAGCAATCCAGTGAGCATTCAACTCACTGCTTCCAGTTTCTTCAAAATAGGTATCCGCTGCTAACATGATGTAGTCTGATAATTTATGCATCGCGTGTGTGTTTAGCCTTTGTGTGGATCCCTTCAGAAACCGAACAAATAAAAGCCGCGATTTTTAAATATTTTTATCAACAGAATCGGCAGCTTCGCGCCGCGCTTGGCGTGCTTTCTTCGTGGGCGGTTCGAGTAGGGTAGCGGTTAAATCATGGAGTGTTAGCAATAGCTGAAGGTGTCGCTGTGCCCATATGGGCAGGGGGGCAACACCGGTCAGCCAATTGCTGACGCTTACGGGGGTAATGCCAGCTTCCAATGCAAAATCAGATTGCTTCCAATCCAGTTTTGCCAAACCTTTTCTAAATTCTTCCGGTGTCATAGCTTCCTTCGCGGGCGCGTGAGAATAAAACTCATGATAGCAAGGAATAATCGTTAAAGCAACTTTATCGAAAAGTGGGAAATGTTTGATAAAAATTAACGCAAATATAATAAAAAGTGGGTAATCGTTAAAATAAAGAATTTAACATAACGTAGATTATTGGCAATTGAAAAAATAATTTCGCAAAAGTGGGAGACTCAATATTCATGAGGCTTTCGGCGATTTTTAAGGCATTTTTGTACAGTTTCGCATAATTATTTATGCCATCGCATAATTAAATTCTAGTTATTTTTTGCTCATGGTGAAGGGCGGCAACAGGAACATTTCGCGCTGCATTTTCGCAGTTAAACTTGCTGCGGAATCCAGAAATGTAGGGCAAGAATTGCAGCGAAAAAGCGATGAATTACCCCTGGAAGTAGGGCGCGCCCTACTAATTCCGATGACGATCATGAAAAAGTAGGGCGGCTATAAACCAATAACAAAGCCATTCTTGACGATTCCGCCCTACTCGCCCTACTTGCCCTACTCAAAAAATAGGAGGTAGGAACAAAATGGTATTGTCACTGTAAGAATCAGACTGCATTTTTAAATAATGGAACAACCGTTTCATTGTTTTTCAATGCATCGATATAGTCCGCCCATTGCTGAATCAATTTGTGGCGATCTTCTAGGAATTGTGTTCTGTCATAAGCTGCTTGAACTTCCCCTTTTTTGGCGTGGGCTATTTGCGCTTCCAGCACATCAGGTGCAATGCGAAGTCTTTCCCTTGCTATGGTTCTGAAGGTTGCTCGGAATCCATGCGTAACCGTTTTATCTCGCATTCCGTTTTCCCTGAGTACCTTGCTCAAACTATCGCGGTGCATGTGCTTATTGATAGGATCACCGATACCAGGAAAAACGAACGGCGATTCACCGGCAAGCGTTCGCAGTTGTTGCAACATCGTTATGAGTTGGTCTGGTAGGGGTGTTATATGGTCGTTACCCATTTTCATCCGGCTGGCTGGGATATGCCACTCTTTGCTATCCAGGTTCAATTCATCCCATCGCATACCGGCAACAACACCGGGGCGGGTTGCTGTGTATAAGCACACCAGCAAAGCCACCTTTGAATGTATCGAATTTATGCCATCGATTGCTTTGAACAAGGCGGGTAGATCGCTGGGTTTTGTGACAGCGGCATAATGCCCTTTCTTGCAGTCAGGAAGCGCACCCTTCAGAGATAATTCACGGCCATCTTCACGCAAGCCTTCCTGAATCGCATAATGAATGATCTGATTGGAATATTGCCGTGCTTTTATTGCCAGCCGTGGGGCGCGTTCGTGGATCTCCAATAAAACCAGCTTGATGTCAGCGGATGAAATCTCAGAAATTGCTTTCTTTGCCAGTCTTGGTAGCAGGGAGTCATCCAGTATTTCCCGTGCCTTGCGCGCTGTTTCTTTTGCCCATCCTTTGGATTTGTGGGTATACCATTCTTCAGCTACGGCTTTAAATGTGCCACGTATCGCGGTTTCCTGTTTCAGTTTTTCCGATTTCTTATGGTCGACAGGATCAATACCCTGTAATAATCTTTGCCGGATTTCATCGGCATGTGCCCGTGCTATGGTTGCCGAAATATCGGGATATGATCCAAGGCCGATCATATTCCGCCTACCATCAGGCCGCTGATACCTTAACGTCCATCTCTTATTCCCGTTTGTGTCCACAATCAGCATCAATCCTTTGCCGTCTTGCTTTGTTTCGCCGGGCTTCGCTGTCTTGATTTCAAGATCAGTAAGATTCTTAATAATTTTCGGCATGGTTCGGGTCTCATGAAATTCCTATACCAAAAACTATACCAAAAAAATACCGGCTGCTGATGAATTAATACGGACTAGCACGGACACCATTTTTATAAAATGGCTTATTTATTGAGCTGTATAAAGGGCGTTTTGGATTTCTATGGAATCGTGTGGAAGCCAGTTCGGGGTTTCTTCTGGCACCATCAGTACTCATAACAGTTTGTTTGTAGAACAAATATATTACATTCAAGCTGCCTTACCCTAAACTATGCCGCAAAAATTACTGAGTGATTTTTGAGCATTATTTTCAGTGAATTTCCGTTATTTCCGACCTTATAGCACATTGGTGATGTTGTGTATTGCTTTAATATAATGGTAATAAGGAAAATTTAAATACCTCCGCGCGATCTATTTATTCGACAAGAACAACATTGCGCAGATAAATGAGATAGCGAGCCCCAATAATACGAAAACTAATACAGCGCCATTGCCGGTCAGTATAAAGCTTCCGTAGAGGAGCAAGGAAAATACTAATGAGCCGATCATGAGAATTTTTTTCATAACACAATATCCTTTCTAGTAATTAATCAAAGCCCGTTTGAATCATCTGTCTGATTTTTTTGAATGCAGGTGATGGTAAACGCCAACGCCGGATTTTTCCGGAACTCCGCGCATTCTTCCACCAATGAGAGAAAAGGGCAAAGCCTGTTTTGCTTCCTGCAGTAAAATCAATGGCGGAGTCGTTATCCGGCGGATCAGCTAGCTTCGATTACGATGCGCAATCGCGCCGCTAAGCAAGACCAAACCGATTAGCAACATGGCATAAGCCGATGGCTCTGGCACAGCAGTCAAAACACCGAATAATCCGTGACTTTCATTATCAGGCCCGGCGGTGAAATACAACAAATGGCTGCTTCCCGCCAAACCATCATTACCGGGTGATATTGCCCAAAGTCCGTCGATTGCGACAGGGCTGCCATCGGAGCCAAGCACTTGCCCCAGATATGCATGTGTTGCAGGGTCAAAGGCGCTGATATGGCCATCGCCAAAATTGCCCACTAGCAGTGCTCCGGCCATCGATCCGAAGGATGAAGGAGCGATAGCCAAACCCCAAGGCGCATTTAAGGTGCCGCCAGTTGCGATCCGAGAGAGGAAGTTTCCCTGCAAGTCATAGGCATCCACCAGACCGAGTCCCGGTCCTGCTACTTCATCCGGCGATAATGGGTCTTGCTGGGCATAAGTCACATACAGCGTACCGCCCAAGTTTTGTACATTAAACGGCGCATAGCCAGCCGGAAGGGCAGGGTCAGTGAATGAGCCCGGAAGAGAGGGGGATGCGACGGAGCCTTTGAGCACATCGATCGCGCCGGAATGGAAATTGGCGGCGTAGAGATAGCTGTCTCCGGCAATCGTGCCAAGCGCTGCGCCCTTATAGAGGGAAGACGCGGATGCCGTAGCGAGTGTTTCGGCCGTTGAACCCAAAGCGGGGCGCCAGCCCGAAACGGTGCCGTCTTCGCTAACAAATAAGAAGCGATCGCCATTGAATGCGCTGGTGCCGTTGAAAACCTGGCCGGTGACATTACCGGCGCCTGGGATCGACACGGTTAAGGCTAGCTTGCTGGTTGTTTGATCCACTGGATTTACGCTATATAGAGGCGATGTTCCACTGCCATTGGCGGAGATCCAGAAGGGTCCGGTAGGCGCGTAAGACAATCCCCACGCGTTAATCAGGCCGGCGTCCGTGATTTGTGCGGCATTGGTGCTTTGATCGTCCGTGACCAGATTGTTAATATTGAATAAAACGGCGTGAGAAGGCAGTGCAAAAGAAATTAAAAATAAACCGGTAATAAGTGCTGTGCGATGGAGTCGAATTTTGTGCATGATTAAGCTCCTATATGTATGAGCCGGTGCTAGGGATTGAATTCAACTATGCTTCTTGAATGAAATGCGCAACGGCTGGTATGAAATAGTTTTAAAAAATTAGAGACACCCTTCCTCGAATTGACACAAATTCCATGTACAGCAAATTAAATGGTTTGTCAAAATATATATTATTTCTATGATTTTATTAATTAATATGCAGGCGTGTCCGCTTCACTTTGAGTGCGAAGCGGACGAAGCGGTAAAAGAGAAAACGATTGCTTTGAGTTTTGGAACTAGCCGATTGATAATCGGCTAGAGAGGGGGCTTGAATGTTGGATGAGGGTTATTCGACGAGCGATTTTTGCTTCATCTCATTTTCTTTTTTCAGTTTCCACTTGATTGTTACATAGGTGCCAAAATACGCACCCAAGAAGGCCGCCGCAATATAAATTTTGTTTTCGACATAGTTTGTGACGGTGAATGCGGTGACCAGAATAATCATCGCAGACCAGAATGCGGCGGGGTGTGCTCTTCTTTCTTCCACATCGATGAAATATAACGTCCAGCAGACATCAGCGAGTGCCATTGCAGCCATGATCAACAGAAACGTAACAATTGAGAATTCCATAAAGAATAACCTTAAGTAAGCACTCGCGCGGGTTGTGAATCACCAGCTTTGTTGCTGGTGATGATGATAATCAATTGGACCGTTGGATTTGGGGTGAATGTTGTTTACAAATCCAATGACCTTGCCTTGATATCGCGTCAGCCCGCGAATTGACAAGCGCCCGTCAGTGTCCGATATTTTCAGGCTCCCACCAAGGGAGTTCGTGATGATCGGTAGCGGTGTGCCGAAGACTTTCGCGGCCACATAGGCACTTGCCGCGCTGCCTGTACCGCAGCTCAGCGTGACATCCTCCACGCCGACTTCAAACGTGCGCACGGAAATGCCATCCGCATCGCGCCAGATAAAATTAACGTTAACGCCTTCTGGATGACCGACAAATTCACACAACGATTTTTCTTCGCGTATCGATCGGCCAAAGATTCTGGCATTTTCCAAACTCATTTCCGAACCGATCACCACCACATGTGGAACACCGGTGAACACGTAATGCAGTTGATCGTTAATTTGCCGGTATTCCCGCGCTTCGCCCAAATTCACTTCGGTCAAATCGTCGATGACGCGTACTTCCTTTTTGCCGTCGCCGGTGACAATCGAAAAAATGTCGTTACGGATGTAGGTATCGTGCAAATAACGCGTGGCGCAGCGCAGACCGTTACCGCACATGGTTTCCTCCGTGCCGTCGCGATCGAAGATTTTCATCGTCGGCGTGCGTTGCAGGGGGTCCATATCCACGAAAAGAATGCCGTCGGTTTCGTGCTGCGTGGACAATGCGCTTGAAATCAGCGATCGATTAAACCCAGCCAAAGGCGTTTTCATCTCGTCCACTACGAGGAAAGAATTGCCACACCCATCCATTTTTGTCGCTTTAATTCTCATGATCCAGTCCGTCTCTTGAATGCATCGTTATGAAATGGCAAGAAGTACTGCTTACTTGCCTAGCTAAAGGGCCTGTAGCCCGCCCGTCTTGTGAGATGCGCCTGGGCTACGCCCGGGATAAATTCTTCCTGCACAATACCGGTCAAGGCAAAGCCGTTTTTCAGATAAAACCGCAAACTTTCATTGGCATCGGCGTCGGTTACGACATTGAGGATTTTTCCGCCTTGCCGCTCGATCTCCGCGAAAATACTATCCAGCATCAGAGAGCCGAACCCTTTACTGCGATGTTCCTTATCAACCGCCAATGTCAGCAGGTGATAGGTATCAACTGTCTTTCTGGCGATGGCATAACCGACCGGTTGGCCGTCATCCATGGCGCAAACGCCAAAATTCTTACCGCGCGCGATGTCTTCCAGTTCATCGCGAATGGCTGCTTCGTACATGGAACCAATGTCTTGCAGCGCAATTTTTATCAGGCTGGCGTGCAGTTCCTTGGAGATCGATACAATCATGATGTGTGCTCTGCCGTTGGTTTTCCTAAAAGGGTGTACACCTGGTCACGATAGGTGACGGTGCCTGCTTTGGCCGCTTTGCCGATGGCCTGATTCACCAGGTTTTCGAGCACTTCGGTTTTTCCTGCGAATCGTTCCGGGTACCTGAGCGAGAGCCGCTGTACGGCGGTGTAAACGATCAGCGCGATCATGTCGTTGTGCGCGATGTTGGCGTGACGGCACATGTTGGTCAAATCCGCTTCGGTTGGGTGAACGCCAGGAATCACATTGGCTTCCAGGAAATACAGCTGGCCGTCGCGTTCGCGGAAATCCATGCGGTTATAGTCGCGCACCTCAAGCGCTTCATGCGCCTCAATGGCGATTTTCGCGTAGCTTTTCGCTTTTTCGCTCCAATCGAGATGCGAGATGTAGGGATTCTCGATATCTTTTACATGCGGGTCGCGCACATGCGGTTGTCCGGGAATCTTGGCGAAGTCGATTTCAAGGATGGGCAGCACATAATGACCAATCAAGCCGATGGTGTATTCGTTGCCGGGCAGGAATTCTTCAACGAGCGCCGGTTGGTTGAATTGTGCATAAACCGCGCCCACGGCTTCATTGAGTTCTGCAACCGTGTGCACTTTGCTCTTTTGGCTGATGCCGATGCTGGTACCCTCGCTGTAGGGCTTGACCATCAACGGGAAAGCTAAATCGCCGAGCTGCTCTCCGGGTAGCATGAGCTGGAAGCGTGCGGTCGGCACATCGTCATACGTAACGATCTTTTTGGCCGTCGCCTTATCCATCTTGTTGATGAAAGTCTTGGGGCTGCTGCCGGTGTAGGGAATATGGAGGTGTTCGCAAAAGAATGGCACGATAGCTTCGCGCAATTCCTTTTCATCCAGCCCTTCGGTGTTATTGAAGACCAAATCGATTTGTTCTTTGCGCTGTTCGAGCTGCGCGTAAATATCCGGCCCGACATCGATCAATTCGACATTCGCGCCGATGCGTTCCAACGCTGCCGTCACCGCTTTGATGGTATCAGGACCTTCAAACTCACCATAGCGCTCGTCTTCCATCCATGGTTTTCTTACGTTACAGGTATAGGCAATACTAAGTTTTTTCATAACGCGCACGGAGCGGGCATGTTTTATAAGTTAAATTTTTTGTAAAGCTGCAATTCTGGCGCTCCCATCAAGCCGGGAGCCTTTCATTTGAGAGCAATTAACGAGGCAGATTACTATTCGTTGACAGGAGAGGATGGTTAAACAGTAATATTTTTTTACACTAGGCGAATACCTGACGCTAACCGATGGAGTGCTGAATGCCTGGCGCCAGATTTCCGTTCATTTTCCGTGCCGGTTGTTGTACGCTGCGGTTTTCCACGATAGAGCACAAGTGTCCAAACCATGATTACCGGCGTCATCAAAAATCAAGTCGATCAAATCTGGAACACCTTTTGGTCGGGCGGCGTATCCAATCCGCTGTCGGTGATCGAGCAGATCACCTATTTATTGTTCGCCAAGCGCCTGGATGAGTTGCATACAGCGAAGGAAAAACAAGCCAGCCTGCTTGGCGAACCGATTGAGAACCCTGTTTTTGAATCCGATCAAAGCGATCTGCGCTGGTCGTGCTTCAAGGATTTTGATCCCGAGCGCAAGTTCGCCGTGTTCCGCGATCAGGTGTTTCCCTTCATCAAATCGCTCAATGGCCGTGCCGAGAGTGCGTACACGCGCTTCATGAAGGATGCGGTGTTCATCATCCCGACCCCGGCGCTGCTGGATAAAGTCACCAACATGATCGACGCCATCCCGATGCACGACCGCGACACCAAGGGCGATCTGTACGAATACATGTTGTCCAAGATCGCCACCGCCGGGCAGAACGGGCAATTCCGCACGCCACGGCATATCATTAAACTGATGGTGGAACTCACCGCGCCTACGCCTAAGGACATCATCGGCGACCCGGCGTGCGGCACCTGCGGTTATCTGGTCGCGGCGGCGGAATATCTGGAACGGCACCACAAAACCATGCTGCTGGATGAATCGTTGAAGGAACACTTCCACCATCACATGTTCCACGGCGCGGATTTCGATTCGTCCATGCTGCGCATCGGTGCGATGAATATGACGCTGCACGGCATCGACAACCCGTCGATTGAGAATCGCGACAGTCTCAGCGAAGACCATTCGTTGCATCGCAATGCCTACACGCTGATCCTGGCCAATCCGCCGTTCAAAGGCTCGCTCGATTTCGATGGCACCGCCAAGGATCTGCTGCAAGTGTGCAAAACCAAAAAAACCGAACTGCTGTTCATCAGCCTGTTCCTGCAACAACTCAAACCCGGCGGGCGCTGCGCCTGCATCGTGCCGGACGGCGTGCTGTTCGGCTCCAGCAACGCACACCGGCAACTACGCCAAACCCTGGTGGAACAACACCAGCTCTACGCCGTCATCTCCATGCCCGCCGGCGTATTTAAACCGTACGCCGGCGTGTCGACCGCGATTCTGATCTTCACCCGTACCGACTCCGGCGGCACGGATAAAGTATGGTTTTATGACATGCAGGCCGACGGTTACAGCCTGGACGACAAGCGCGAACCGCTATTAACGCCGGAACAACAGCAGGAACTCATCCGTCATTCCCGCGCAAGCGGGAATCCAGCGCTTCATGCCAGAAATAATATTCCGGATATTATTGCCCGGTATGAGCAGTGGAAAACGACCCAACATGGCTTTGAGGATAAAAAACAACAGGCTTTTGCGGTGAGCAAGACGGACATTGTCGCCAACCAATACGACCTGTCGATCAATCGCTACCGGGAAATTGAATATCAGCCAGTGGACTATGAATCGCCGCTGGTGATTCTGGATCAATTGGAAGCGCTGGAGGTGGAGATTCAAGAGGATTTGAGAGTGTTGAGGGAGATGTTGTGATTTCAGTTGTTACTATTGGTGATATTGCGGATGTATTTAATGGCAAAACGCCATCGAAAAATGAACAGCGGAGCGAAGGCCTACCAATTCTAAAGATAAAAGATGTCACAGAAAATGGTGAATTTAAGGGTTCCTTTGAATCATTTGTTGATACCGTATTCTACAAAAGGAATTCCAAGAAAAAACTGAGGCAAGGCGACTCATTGATATTAAACGCTGCACACAACGCTGATTATGTTGGTTCTAAGCAATTTAGAGCTTGCGAGAAGGTTGACGGTGTTATTGCAACTGGTGAGTGGTTAATTGTACGACCGAAACCTGAATTGGCAGATTCAGCTTATGTAAATTTCTGGTTAAAAAGTGATGAAGCAAAGCCCCGCATTAGGGATTTGGTTAAAGGTATTCATTTATATCCCAAAGATGTAGTAAGACTGGAAATTTCACTTCCATCTCTGGAAGAACAAAAACGCATTGCTGCGATTCTGGACAAGGCCGATTCCATACGCCGCAAACGGCAGCAAGCCATCGACCTCACCGACCAACTCCTGCGCTCTGTTTTTCTGGATATGTTTGGTGATCCGGTGATGAATCCGAAGGGATGGGACTTGGTAAGTTTTGGTTCTGTTGGTCAGCTTGATCGAGGTAAATCAAAACATAGACCACGAAATGATCCGGTTTTATTAGGTGGTATTCATCCATTGATACAAACTGGTGATGTCGCAAATTCTGGTGGATACATTTCGGAATACAAATCAACTTATTCTGATGTCGGATTGAGACAAAGTAAGAAATGGCCTATTGGTACTTTGTGTATTACGATTGCTGCAAATATTGCCAATACGGGAATATTGGAATTTGATGCCTGCTTTCCCGACAGCATTGTTGGTTTTACCCCCATTGAATTGGTAACTGTCGAGTATGTACAAGCTTGGCTTGGGTTTTTACAGAAGATTATCGAAGATGCTGCACCTGAATCAGCACAGAAGAATATTAATTTGGAAATCCTGAGAGGTTTGGTGATTCCTTTACCTGATATTGAGTTGCAGAAGAAATTTAGTCACATAGTTCATCATATGAAGAGCACTAAAGAGAAGTTGGCAAGTGATAAGAACGAAATGCAGACTCTTTTTACTAGCTTAACTCAACGCGCATTTCGTGGTGAATTAAACCAGGTTGCATAGATGATGATTGTTAGAAATAAATTTGTATAGACTGGATATTGTGGATACCGGCCTGCGCCGGTATGACGGATGGCTGGGTGGGGGTTTTGGTGGTTGCGGCAGATTTGGGATTGTCTGGCTTGCGGCGGTTACTGGCATGACGGCAAAAATTACACCGTGACCCCGTCATTCTGGCGTAGGCCAGAATCCATTTGCGGTGGAGTTGATGCCATGCATGGTGGTGTGGATGTGGATACCGGCCTTCGCCGGTATGACGGATGGCGGGGTGAGGGCTGTGGTGGTTGTAATGGGATGGTGATCATGGTGGTTGCGGCAGATCTGGATCGTCATGCTTGAGGCGGGTACCGGCATAACTGCAAAAATGACCCCATGACCCCGTCATTCTGGCGTAGGCCAGAATCCATTTGCAGTGGAGTTGATGCTATGCATAGTGGTGTGGATGTGGATACCGGCCTTCGCCGGTATGACGGATGGCGGGGTGAGGGCTGTGGTGGTTGTAATGGGATGGTGATCATGGTGGTTGCGGCAGATTTAGGATTGTCGTACTTGCGGGGGGTATCGGCATGACGGCAAAAATTACACCGTGACCCCGTCATCCTGGCGCAGGCCAGGATCCATTCGCGGTAAAGCTGATGTCACGCATGATGGTGTGATGTGGATACCGGCCGGCGCCGGTATGACGGGTGCAGGGGGCATGACGAATGATCGTATGACGGGTGGTTGGGTGTAGTTTATGGCGATCATGCCGGCTTGAAGTGGAATGACTGTTAGAACATGACTGAAAAACGACCGGCGGTTTATATGCTGGCCAGCAAAAAGAATGGCACGTTGTACATCGGCGTGACATCGAATCTCATCCGGCGAGTTTGGGAGCACAAGCATGATTTGGCGGATGGTTTTACCAAGAAATATCAGGTGCATCAGTTGGTCTGGTATGAGTTGCATGAAACGATGGATTCCGCGATCAGCCGGGAAAAAGCGATGAAGAATTGGAAACGTGTCTGGAAAATCAGCAGAATCGAAACGGTCAATCCTGACTGGCAGGATTTATACTCGAGTCTTTTGTAAAGCCCTTGTTTGTGAAGATAATTATAATGAGCGCCTCGATGTGAAGCCGTCCAACTTTGACTTTCTGGCAGATCACTGGACTTTTCTGCTGGACTCCGCTTGTCAGGCGGAGAGTTATGCCTTGCGCGATCCGCGTACGGCGGCGATTTATGCGCGGCGCACGTTGGAATTGTCGCTGCGCTGGCTATTTGCCAACGATACGGCGCTTAAAACACCGTATGAAAAAAGCCTGGCGGCCATGATTCACGAGCCGACATTTGCCAATGCCATCCGGCAAGGGCTATTTCACGATATCAAATTCATCCATCGGCTTGGCAATGTCGCCGCGCATGGCGATCAGTCTATTTCCAGCGAAGAAAGCTTGAAAGCCGCGATGGCGTTGCATAGCTTCCTCGGCTGGCTGGCGCGGGTGTATACGCGCGGCAATATTACGCCGCAACCGTTTCAAGCCGACTGGTTATCGCAGGTTGAGGCACAGGCTCCGCCATTTACCGCGCAGCAGCTAGAGCAAATCCAGCAGGAACTGGCCGCCAAGGATGCCGCCGCCGCGGTTGCGCATGACAAGTTGACGCGCACCGAAACGGAGCTGGCGCAATTGCGTGCGCAACTGGAAGCATTGCAGCAACTCAAGCAAACCAATCAAAGAACCATTGGTAGCGGTGAATATACCGAAGCGCAGACGCGCGAGCTGATGATCGACGTGATGCTGCGCGAAGCGGGTTGGGATCCGAAAGCGCCGGATGTCGAGGAATTTGAAGTGCGGGAGTGCATGCCGGTTGCCAGCGGCGCGCGCAACGGTACCGGTTATGCCGATTATGTGTTGTGGGGCGAGGATGGCAAGCCGCTGGCGCTGGTGGAAGCGAAAAAGACCCGTAAAGACCCGGCCGCCGGCAAACATCAGGCGGAATTGTATGCGCATTGCCTGGAGCAGCAATTTGGCCAGCGTCCGCTGATTTATTACTCCAATGGCTATACCACCTGGCTGTGGGACGACAGTTTTTATCCGCCGCGCGAAGTGCAGGGTTTCGCCACGCGCGAAGAATTGCAATGGCGCATTCATCAACGCACGGCGCGCCAGCCGCTGAGCGCATTGCAACCGAAACACGAGATTACCGGGCGGTATTACCAAATCGAAGCGGCAGCGCGAGTGATGGAGCATTTTGGCCGAGACCGCAAGCGCAAAAGCTTGATTGTAATGGCTACCGGTACCGGTAAGACCCGCTTGGCGATTGCGCTGGTCGACATGCTGATGCGCGCCAGCTGGGTGCGGCGCGTATTGTTTCTAGCGGATCGCAAAGCATTGGTGCGTCAGGCCAAGCGTGAGTTCAACAAACACTTGCCGCAGGTATCGGTAGCGAGCTTGCTCGACAAAACCGAGGAAGATGCGCGCGTGCTGTTTTCCACTTATCCGGCAATGTTGAACTGCATCGACGGTACGCGACGCGAACTCAAGGAACCTTTCAGTGTGGCGCATTTCGATCTGGTGATCATCGACGAGGCGCACCGTTCGGTGTACCAGAAGTACGGCACGATTTTCGATTATTTCGATGCGCTGCTGCTGGGATTGACCGCCACGCCGCGCGGTGAGGTGGATCGCAATACCTACCGGCTATTTGAACTCGATGATCACCAGCCGACGTATGCCTATGAACTGGAACAAGCGGTAGATGATGAATTTCTGGTGCCGCCGCGCGCAATTTCGGTGCCGCTCAAATTCCAGCGCGAAGGCATTCGTTATCACGACTTGCCGCCGGAAGAGCAGGAAGAATATGAACAACAGGAGCGTTTCTACGATGAGGAAAGCGGCGGATTGAAGGAAGTCATCGATTTGCCAGCGCTCAATCAGTGGTTATTTAATGTGGATACCGTCAACAAAGTACTGATGCACTTAATGGAGAACGGTATCAAGGTGGCAGGCGGCGACAAGCTCGGCAAAACCATCATTTTTGCCAAGAACAGCAAGCACGCGGATTTTATCGTTGAGCAATTCGACAAGAATTACCCGCATTATGCCGGTAAGTTCTGTCAGAAAATCGATTTTTCAGTGAAATACGCACAAGACCTGATCGATGAGTTCAGCCTCAAGCAACGGTTTCCGCAGATTGCCGTGTCGGTCGATATGCTCGACACCGGCATCGACGTGCCGGAAGTCGTTAATTTGGTGTTTTTCAAGCTAGTGCGCTCGCGCGTCAAATTCTGGCAGATGATCGGACGCGGCACGCGCATGTGCGAGGATTTGTTCGCTCCGGGAGAGCACAAGAAAGAATTCATCATTTTCGATTACTGCCAGAATTTGGAATTTTTTGATGCGCATCCCGCCGGATATGCTGCTGCTGTGCAAGAATCGGTGAGACAAAAGATTTTCAAACGACGATTGGAATTGGTTGCCGCGCTTCAAAACGAGTCTGTTCAAGATGCCGCTCCCCAGGATTTTGCCGTGCAATTGAAAACACAATTGCACGACGCGGTGGCTGCGCTGAATTTGAACAATTTTATCGTGCGCAAGCAGCGCCAGGCAGTGGAAAAATACGCACAAAAAGAGGTGTGGCAGAAACTGGATCAAGATGATTTGAACGTGCTGGCGGAGCACATCAGCGGATTGCCTACCGAGGATGATGACGACGAATTCGCGCGACGCTTTGATTTGCTGATTTTGAATTTGCAGATCGCGCTATTGCGGAATAGTCCAGCGCTAGCAAGTGATCAATTCAAGGTGCGTGAAATAGCCCAAGGCTTGGAAGAGAAATCGGCGATTCCCAGCGTGGCTGCGCAATTGGTATTGATTCAGGATTTGCAAACCGATGCTTGGTGGCAGGATGTTACGTTACCGATGCTGGAAGGAGTCAGGATAAAGCTGCGGGGGTTGATTCAGTTTGCCGATGCCGAGAAAAAAGCGGATGTGTATACTCATTTCACCGATAAATTGCTCAAAGAAGATCAAGCAGAATACAAGATCGTGCGGCGCGATCCGAATTTGCAAAACTATCGTGACCGCGTGCAGCGCTTCATTCGCGAACATCAGGATCACGTCACGATTCGCCGCTTGAGAAATAACGAACCGATTACGCCAACCGACATTGCCGCGTTGGAAACCATTTTGTTCGCTGAGAATGGCCCAATCCCCAAAGAGAAGTATGCCCACATTTATGGTGAAGAGCCGCTGGGCAAGCTGGTGCGCTCGGTCGTCGGGTTGAATCGCAATGCCGCTAAAGCTGTTTTTGCCGGTTTTTTAGCGCAACAACCTAGTTTGAATGCCGATCAAATGACTTTCTTGAATGAGATCGTCGAGTATCTGGTGAAAAACGGCGTTATGGAACCGCGCGTGATTTTCGAGACACCGTTTAACCATTATCACGAGCTCGGCGTGGCCGGTGTTTTTGGCGATGCATTGAGCCGGCAAATCGTCGAGCGTATTCAGGATGTGAACCGGAATGCGAGTGTTGTTGCCGCTCAATGATTTTGGTGCGGCCCTTCAAACCCATTTTCACCACAACAGCGCCTGTTTATCTTCTTCTCTCTCCCGGTATCCACGCCAGTTGCCAGCCGGGTGCGGATTTGGCTTCCAGCAAGCCGGTCAGGCGGAAGTTGATCCATTTACGCGTAGGCATTTCCAGGTGCCGGTAGCTCCAGATCGCGATCGAAATAGCCGAACCGAACATGCCTGCCACAAATAGTATGGATCCCGTTACGCTACTTTCCACGGGTAGCCCGGTGATGCTTTCCCAATCCTGTTTTGCAACAAACTGGACCAGGTAATGCCACATATAAATAGAGAATGACAATACCCCAATCGTATGCAGGCCGCGCGTATCGAGGCAGGTGCATAGATAGCCGCGATCTTCCCAGGTCACCAACACGATCAAGGCCATCAAGCCAATTACCAGAACATCGGTTACACCAAAGTGGAGCGAAAGGAACAGTGTGATAGAGGCAACAATCTGAATACACGTCAGGTATCTGTCCGGCAAAGCAGAAACCGTGTTACGTGCTAAGAACAGCAACATGCTTGCGGTTATCGCCATTGATGGTCAGAAGCGCGGCAAAGAGCAAATAGCAAAAAAATTCCGCGCTCAGCGACCATGAGGGGAAATTCCAGGTGACCCAATCAAACATGCCCCACGAGTGGATCAGAAACAGGTTGGCGGCTAGTGATTCGGGTGTGCGTAAGGAGTCATCGAACAAGCAGCAGGCTTCTTTTCCCAATCCCCAGTTGATCAGTGCCAGCAGCGTAAAGAAAAGTATGGTTGCCACCAATGTAATGAAATGCAAGGGATAAATTCTAGCAATCCGGGCAATCAGATAATGCAAAGTGTCACGTACGCTATAACGTCTGGGATGTTCGATGTCATACACATAGGCCATGACGAATCCACTGAGAATGAAGAAGAAATCAACCCAGAGGTAGCCTTTGTAAAAATACAGGGTGATTTCATCGGGATCTATCGATGAATGCAAATAGTATCGAAAATGAACGAAGACAACCATCATGGCTGCCCAACCGCGCAATGAAGTATGCGAACGGATTTCTTTTTTATGTGAGATATGCATCATAAATTGAATTTTTCACTAATGAAACCAGCCGTTCTTAACGGCAAGCGGTTTCAAATCTGCTGAATTGAAGTGTTAGGGTCTGATGTATTGGATTTATGCGTAACGGGCGAATCGGGGAAATACCGGATTGAAAAATGCGCGCTATTATAAATGATTGACTAACGACCGCTCCGCTAAATGTTTATCGGCAAGCAAAAATTAACAGTTTGGATGGAGTGGATTGGCGCTGGAAAGTTCCCGGAAAAATGCCAAAGTTCCTATTCAGCGATCAGTTTTCTGCTGCTCATCTGGCAAAAATGGAATGAAGTGAGCATGAAAATTTTGCCTGACAACAGCCAGGCAAAATCTCCGGTTACGGGTGACTTAATACAATGCGGTATTTCGCCTGACCGCTTGCCAATCTGGCCAGCGCTTCATTGACTTGATCAAAACGGAAAACTTCAGTGACCGGTTCGATCTTGTGTTGCACGGCAAAACGCAGCATGGTCGCGATACCGGCGGGACTGCCGACGGGGGAACCCGACACCGAGCATTGATTGGCGATCAGCGGGAATACATTGATATCCAGCGGTTCAAGCGGCACGCCGAGAAAATGCAAACGGCCTTTGGGACGCAGAGTGGCGATATAGGCATTCCAATCCAGTTTGACATTGACGGTGGTTAAAATCAAATCAAAGCGGCCAGCTGCGGCAGCCAGTTCGCTTGGTTTTTTCGTGTCCAGCACATCGTGCGCGCCCATCGCCAGCGCTTCCTTCTTTTTGTCTTCACTCGAAGTGAAAGCTGTTACCCGGCAACCCCATGCACGCAGAAATTGCAGTGCGATATGCCCTAAACCGCCAATACCGATGACGGCGACTTGGGCCGTGGGCGAAACGTTGTATTGCAGCAGCGGATTGAAAACGGTGATTCCGCCGCAGAACAGCGGACCCGCGTTTTGTGCGTTGAGGCCATCGGGCAATGCGACAACACTGACCGCCTTGGCGCGTACTTTGTCGGCAAAACCGCCGTGGTGGCCTACGATGGTGGATTCCGGCTGCGCGCAGAGATTATGGTCGCCGGACAAACAGCTGTGGCACGTCATGCAGTAACCGGCATGCCAGCCCAGGCCGACACGCTGGCCTACTGATAGATTATTGACATGCGCACCTTTGGCCGCAATGGTGCCGATGATTTCATGTCCCGGCACGAAGGGATATTGGGTGATTCCCCAGTCATTGTGCAGCATGCTTAAATCGCTATGGCAAATGCCGCAATGCTCGACCGCGATTTCAACATCGTGATCGTCCAATGCACCGGGATCGTATTCAAAAGGCTGGAGTTTTCCACCAGGTTCAAATGCCGCATACGCTTTAATCATGAATTTTCCTTTTACCTATCCAGTTAATCTTCGGGTTCAGCGTATTATGCGGCAATACAATGCTGCATAGAAGACAAAAACTGCGGCACTTGGTTGACTTGGGTGCGAATATCACCGGAAAAACCCCGCAGCCGGTTACAGCTGGCCGCAGGGTTTTGTGGTATCGGTAATTCAATGCGACGAGGAATAATCTCCGCTGTTGCAAGCGGTTACGGTTATTTGATGGCTATTTTTCTGGCGCCCGATCCATTCACCTTGGGCAGTGTCAGTTCGAGTATGCCGTCTTTATACTTGGCTTCCGTTTTTGATTCATCAACCGCACTGTGCAAGGTGAAGCTCCGGTAGCTGGAGCCTTGATAGCATTCGCGGCAAATCACCCGGTCACCTTCTTTTTCTTCTTTTTCTTTTTTTGTTTCGGCACTGATGGAAACCCGGTTGCCGTCGACTTGCACCTTAATGTCATCTTTATTGGCGCCGGGGATTTCGGCGCGGACGGTATAGGTTTTATCGTTTTCTTTGACATCGATCCTGATCAGCGACGTGGTTTCCGTTTCGCCGGGAAATGAACGTAATCCGAATCCTTTGAACCAATCGTCCAGGTTCATGAAGGGATCGAAGCGCGCTAAATCGCCGGGCAGTGGAGAATGGCGGACAATTCTTGACATGATTTTTACTCCCTGACTAAGGATTATTCTTTAATGGTGAGAAATTGAAAATCTATGCTGCCGCTATCAAATATATCCAGCTCATTATCGACTTCCCGCTCAGCTTCAAGCCAATCATGCAGGGCATCTGTCTCATTGCCCGTGAAGCCGCGCTTCTCAGCCCGGAAATAAGCCGCGGTGGCGATCATTTCCTGGCGATCAGCCGGTTTTGCTGGATTCAAGACCTGATTTGCGAGTATCCGCTCTTCGCTTTTTGATAACCTTGTGCCGGATTTCTTGGTTTCTCCTTCGCTGACTTTGCTTGGCATTTGATAATCCTCCTTTAGCAGGATATTTATTCGTACTGAAAGATGAGATTGATAAAGACCTTTATCAATTGATTATCTTAGTGAAGTTTTTTTAAAAAATAAGTAAGAAAATACTTATTTTTAACTAAGTAAATACTTAGATATTGACAGCGCTTTTATTTTCTCGGCTGTTAAAGCGACGGTCATTCCGCGTGTTTTCAGCCGAACCAAGAATTTCGCAGATGCTTTTAAATTCACTGCGAATGGTGGCGGGCGTTCTTTTCAGGTGGGCAGCAAGCAGCTTGCAATCGGTCGTTTCCAGAACAAGACTGGCTTCGAGCAGTTGATACAAAACCGGGGGCAGCATTTGCTCGGTATCGATTGCACCAATGAGCTGCGCGGCATGCATTTTCGCGCGCCGCAATTGACCCGATTCATAGAAGGAACAATTGTTTTTTTGTTTGTAAAGATGACTAATGGCGTTAAAGTTATCGAGAGTTTCAGCATGCATCATTTGAATTTACTCCTCATATTAGGCGATATTTCCAGGATAGCAAGACAATGTGACAACCATATAACAGACACATTGAACTGGCTTCCGGTGATTCACTGTAACTGGACAGGGAGGAAACTACAATGCGGCAAATTGCCGCTTTATTTAGCTTTATTTTTTGTATTTAACTACCGCTTTGGTATTTTGGAACGGTTGGCGGCATAAATATATAAGCGCATCGCTTATCTTTCTCTAAGCAAAATGCCTAGAAATTCATGGATGGTGGTTTGATGCGCATGATCATCCGGAATGGCTCCCCATGTTCTGGTAATGCCTGTTCAAACAAGCTTGAATCCCGCCGCTGGCATCGGGTTGGCGGTTTGATGCAATGCCGCTTGCATGGCATCGTCGGCGGTTTCCAGTAAAACAAACTGCATCGCCATGCGCGTTGCTTCCGGAACATCTCGCAGATCTTTTTGGTTACGCGCAGGCAACAACACGGTTTGAATACCGGCACGCTGCGCCGCGAGTATTTTTTCCTTGATGCCGCCGACTGGCAATACCAAGCCGCGCAAACTGATTTCACCGGTCATGGCGACATCGTGGCGCACCGGGCGGTTGGTGAAAAGCGAAGCGAGCGCGATGAACATCGCTACACCCGCGCTCGGTCCGTCTTTGGGAATCGCGCCTGCCGGAACGTGCATGTGCACATCGACACCGTCAAACAGCGCTAACGGGATATTGAGATCGCTGGCGCGCGCTTTGACCAGCGTGAGCGCGGCTTGCGCGCTTTCCTTCATGACATCGCCGAGCTGACCGGTCAAAATCAGTCTTCCACTGCCATTGATGCGTGTGGCTTCGATGAACAGAATATCGCCGCCCACCGGTGTCCAGGCCAGACCGGTGGCGACACCGGGTAAGTCGGTATGCAGCGCGAGTTCGTGTTCAAATTTTTCCGCGCCCAGGATCGCATCCAAATCGCTCACGTCGATTCGCACTTGCTGTTGTTTGCCTTCCGCAATGCGCAGGGCCACGTTCCGCATGACCCGGCCGATTTCCCGCTCGAACTGACGCACACCGGCTTCACGGGTGTAGTTGGCCACAATGCTTTGCAGCGCCTCGGGTGTGAGCGTGCACTGTTCCTCGCGTAAGCCGTTCGCTTCACTTTGACGCTGCACTAAATACCGCAAAGCGATTTGCAGTTTCTCCTCCTGCGTGTAGCCGGGGAGATCGATAATTTCCATACGATCGCGCACCGGCGGCGGCACGTTGTCGATTACATTCGCGGTGGCGATGAAAATTACTCGGCTTAAGTCGAACGGCACACCGAGATAATTATCGCGAAACGTCGAATTCTGCTCCGGATCGAGAATTTCCAGCAAGGCGGCGGAGGGGGCGCCTTGCATGCTGGCAGACATTTTGTCGATCTCGTCGAGCATCATGACGCAGTTACGCGCGCCCGCTTTGCGTAATCCTTGCACGATGTTGCCCGGCATCGCGCCGACGTAGGTGCGGCGGTGACCGCGCATTTCGGCTTCGTCGTGCACGCCGCCCAATGAAACGCGTACAAACGAACGCTGCAATGCGCGCGCGATGCTTTGGCCTAACGATGTTTTGCCGACACCGGGCGGTCCGACAAAACACAGAATCGGCGCCCGGCCTTGCGGTTTCAATTTCTGCACCGCGAGGAATTCGATGATGCGTTGCTTGATACGCTCCAGCCCGAAATGATCCGCTTCCAGAATCTGCCGCGCGCTATTCAGGTCGATCGGCGCCTCCTCAGGCAGACGCCACGGCAACTCGGTCATCCATTCCAGATAAGTATGCAGCATCGAGAATTCACTCGAAGCGCCCGGCATGCGTTGCAAGCGGTGCAATTCCTTGCGCGTTTGCGCTTCGATATCGCCCGGCATGCCGGCATTGGCGATGGCTTCGTCCAGTTGCGTGATTTCTTGATCGTTGTCGCCGTCTTCGCCGAGTTCTTTCTGAATCGCTTTCAATTGTTCGCGCAGCAGGTATTTACGCTCGCGGTCTTCCATTTGTTCTTTGGTGCGCTCGCCAATTTCTTGCGACAAGCGCAACACTTCGATACGGCGCGACAGGATGTGCAGCACTTTTTGCAGCCGTTCCTCGGTATCGATGGTTTCGAGCAGCATTTGTTTTTCGCTCACTTCGGTATCGAGCAGGCTTGCGGTAATGTCGGCCAGATCGGAAGGCGCGCGTGTGGCTTGCAAAGCGTGCGCAAGCTCCGCCGGTACGCCGGGCAATAGCGATAAAATCAATGGCGTGGCGCGTTCGCGCAATTGCAGTGCTAGCGCTTCGGTTTGTGTGGTGATGGGCGCCGATTCCTCAATGCGCTTTATGCGCGCGGCGATGAACGGGTATCCCTCGATCAATTCTTCGATCTGGAAACGTTCCATACCCTGGCAAACGACGTGATGTGTTTTGTCGTCGGATGTCATATGCCGCACGATATTGGCGATAGTGCCGGTGCTGCACAGTGCTTCCAATCCCGGATTGTCGACAGCAGCATCTTTTTGCAGCACGATGCCGATCGGCGTTTTGGATTGCAGTGCGTGCTCAATGGTGGCGATGGATCGCACCCGGCCGACCGTAATGGGCATCAGTACGTGCGGAAATAACACCACGTTGCGCATCGGCACCAATGCAATGACATTGGCAGGCAACTCGAATGGATTTGTGGCGAGTGGTTCCATAGCGGCTCATCCTTCAGAATGTAAGGCGGTTTTAATATTCTCTTGGAATATTTGAGCGCTTAACCAGGAATTCAAGTGAGATCCGCTGGCCTTGTTTCAGGTAACCGGCTTTGTCGTGCCGGTTACTGGTAAAACTAGAACATCATGGACGATGCCGCGTTTCTTTCTTTTGCTCGTACCGGACCAGTTTGGCGAGATCGAGCAACTCTTCCGATAATAATTGCAGCGCATCGTCCAGCGTCAGGATACCGGTCAATTCCCCCGATTCATCCACGACCGGCAAACGCCGGATGGTTTTGCGGCGCATGAATTCGATGGCTTCATGCGATGCGGTGCTTTCCTTAATGGTAAATACTTCCGTCGCCATAATGTCGCCAACGGTGATCACGGCGGCATCTAATTCAGTCGCCACAACTTCCACCACCAGATCGCGATCCGTGACAACGCCGACCGGAATCTGGCGGCCGTCACGCTTTTCAACCACGATGACGGCGCCGACATGAAACTGGCGCATCAGTTTGGCAGCTTCCACAATGGTTGCATCCCGTTGGATAACAATAACTTCACGATTGCAAATTTCACCGACAGACATTTGATTTCTCCTTTCTGGTTGTTATGGAAAAACGGCTAAATTCACGGTTCAACGTGACCAATGCACGCGCAACAAATTTTCTGCTGCGTTATAGTGAAACTCCAGCTCACCCTGGTACGCATCGTGGATGGCTTCACCGATACCGCGCGCGAGGTGAATGTCGGTTGTGGTAATCAGCACCTCGTGATCTTTTATCTCCATCGCCATGATCCGCTTGAGCGGGTGTCCGGTTTTTTCCTTTTTCTCAACGTGCTGTACCAAATGCATGATTTCATCCCGGTGTGCGTAGAAGAAATCACCGTGCAAGGTCAGGAATCCAGCCGGATACTGGTCATGAATACGCTGGCAGGCCGGACAGTTATGCTGATGGGCATTGACCGGCGCAGCAAGCCATTGCCACCGGCCTTTATGAAATACCGCGCTACATAGTGGACAAACGGTGGGTTCGGGAAGCTTGTCTTTGATTTGATAAGCATCGTGAATTTGTTCCTGGAAAACACCGTCATGCCGCGTAATTTGATGATAACCAGGGTGTGTGTTTTTTATGCTCATGATAAATTCCTCCTTCTGCTGCAACTGTTTCAGTTTGAATGAGAAGTCATTTTTTTATCCTTTCACGGTCAGCCATGCGTCCGTGAAAGATTGAACATCCATTTCATCTTGCGCGCTCTGATAATTTTGTCAAGCGTTTCCGTCATGAGATCCGCTGGCATTTTTTCGCCGCGTCATTTGCGGGCGTGATCTTCCAGTTGACGTTTGGCGGCATCGAAAGCATCGCGCACGGCGACGTAAACATCTTCATTGGCAACACGATTGACCACGATTTCGCTGCCGGGTACCGTCATGTCGATGTGCACGTCAAACATCCGGCCTTGATGGTGGTGTTTGTGTGGAAGTTCGACGACGATCCGGCAGCTGGTGATGTGCGGATAAAACTTCTCCAGTTTTTCCGCTTTTTCGCGGATATGACTTTCGAGCGCTTCGGAGTGGGGGATATCGCGCGTGGTGATTTGCAGTATGACTTCCATGAAATTTTCCTCCTATTGAATTGAGTTAAACGTTTCCGGTAACAACTATCCTTTGATACATACTTTAGGGCGCAGAAAGGCGATTCTGCGCGCCAGTCCCGCTTGTTCCGTGACCTCGGCTACCTGATCGACATCCTTGTAAGCACCCGGCGCTTCTTCCGCCGTGCCGCGCATCGAACGGGTGCGGATCAGGATGCCTTGCCGTTCGAGATCATTGATCAAGGTCCGGCCATCCCAGTGTTTCAATGCTTGGTTACGGCTCATGGCGCGGCCCGCGCCGTGGCTGCACGAAGCAAAGGCCTGATTGCTGCTAGTGCCAGCGAGAATATACGAGCCGGTGCCCATGCTGCCGCCAATGATGACCGGTTGCCCTACGTCACGGTATCGCGCCGGCAATCTGGGATGTTCGGGTGCAAAAGCGCGCGTGGCGCCTTTGCGGTGCACGTGTAGCCAGCGGGTTCTGCCGTCCACTTCGTGCTGTTCTTTCTTGCAGGTGTTGTGCGAGATGTCGAACAGCGTTTCCAATGAGGCTTGGGAATAGACTTCGGCGAATGTGTCGCGGGTCAGATGCGTCAGAATTTGCCGGTTGGCCAGTGCGCAGTTGATCGCGGCATTCATCGCGCCGAGGTATTGCTGGCCTTCCGGCGATTTGACCGGGGCGCAAGCCAATTCCCGGTCGGGCAGGTGGATGCCGAGACGACTAGCCGCCTTAGCCAGCGTCACCAGGTAATCGGTGCCGATCTGATGACCGAGTCCGCGCGAACCGCAGTGAATGGAAATTACCAGTTGGCCTTTGCGCAGACCGAAAGCCTGCGCCGTAACGTTGTCGTAAATGCGTTCCACGACTTGTACTTCCAAATAATGATTGCCGGAACCCAATGTACCCATTTCGCCGCGTTGGCGTTTTTTCGCCAGCTCGGATACGTTGCCCGGCACCGCGCCGGAGACACAACCGTTTTCCTCCACATAATCCAGATCCGCGGCATCGCCGTAGCCCTGTTTCACCGCCCATTGTGCGCCGCCCAGCAACACTTGATCGAGTTGTTTCGGGTTGAGATTGATATGGCCTTCTTCGCCGACGCCTGCGGGGATCGTGGCGAACAACCGGTCGGCCAGTTGATTGAAGTAGGGCGCTGCATCGCGCACATCGAGATTGCTGCACAGGCAGCGGATGCCGCAGGAAATATCGAAACCGACACCACCGGCTGAAATAATGCCACCCTGTTCGGCATCGAATGCCGCCACGCCGCCGATGGGGAAGCCGTAACCCCAATGCGCATCCGGCATGGTCATCGCCGCGCCAACCAAACCGGGCAATGCGGCGACATGGGCGATTTGCTCCAGCACCTTGTCGTCCATGCTGGCGAGCAAAGGCGCACTGCCGTACAGCAGGACTTCCGCGCGTTTATCGCCAGATGCCTGAGGCAGCGTCCAAAGATAAGTGTGCAGCTGTTGTAATTGTTGTAGATTCATACGTCCACCACGCAACGGGATTCCCATATCGGACCGGTTTGTTTCACCGCGAGCATGGTCAGTGTTGCGCCTTTGACTTCCACGCCGCGTTCCAAGCCGTCGCGCCATTTTTCTCCGGCTACTTTGGCATGCCAATGATCGCCTTGACGCTGGATATAAAAATGACTCAATACCATGCCGAACTCGCGCGCTTTTCCTAAAATGAGGTTAAGCCAGACCACCAGCGCCAGCTCAGGATCGGATTCTTCAAATTCAAGCGTAAGTACGATCACGGGTTGCACCGCCGCAATATTGGTGATAATCGCGAAGACCGCATGCGCCGCAGCTTCAAACGATTGTTCGATGGTCAGGCCGCGGCCGATAATCCCGATGTCGGCATCGTGTTCGAAATACGATGAGCTCATTTTTTAATCACTTTATAAAAATGTAGTTTTATTGTAGTATTTTTGCCGGAAGAAAGGTATCAATCTGAACGATCGTTGCGATTGATCAAATAGTAAGCCGTGCGTGCGAAGCGCAAGAGGGCTTTGTATGCCGAACACAAGTCCGATAATGCCGCCATCTTCGGGGAAATCGACAGATTCTCTGGAGATTCAAAGCGCCAATCGATCTCGCATCGACGTTCTATCTTAATGACGATAAGGAGCGCAGCATGATTTTCGCCGACCGCATGGCAGCAGCCGGGAAGCTGGTGGATGCATTGTCCGGATATCGCGATAAAAATCCACTGGTACTCGCTATCCCGCGTGGGGCGGTGCCGATGGCCAAGGCGATTGCGCAGCGGCTGAACGGCGAACTGGATGTGGTGCTGGTGCGCAAATTACGTGCTCCCGGTAACCCGGAATATGCAATCGGTTCCGTCGACGAAAGCGGCTGGGTGTATTTGACGGAATATGCCGCGCGAGCCGGTGCGGATCAAGCGTACATCGATCAGGAAGTATCGGTGCAATTGGAAACCATCCGGCAACGGCGCGCGCGCTATACGCCCGAGCGCGCACCGATAGATCCAGCAGGGCGCATCGTGATTGTCGTTGATGACGGATTGGCTACCGGTTCAACCATGATTGCCGCACTGCATGCCTTGCGCAATCAAAAAACGGCGGAATTGATCTGTGCTGTGCCGGTGGCGCCGCGGGAAACACTGAAGAAATTGCAGGGCAAAGCGGGTCGCATTGTCTGTTTGTCAGCGCCCGATGATTTTTATGCCGTCGGGCAGTTTTATACGGATTTTCCCCAAGTGAGCGATGACGAGGTAATCGCTTGTCTTGCCGATTCCTCCCGGCAGGCGGCGGATTAATCGTGCATGCTGATGGCAGGAACACACTCGCCGGTACTTGAAATTGTACGTACCGTCATTACTTCAGTTTTGATGGCAAGAGTGGCAGGTGTCCGTGTCTTGGATGCAAATGATAACAATGGTTGTTTGCTGAAATTGCAGCGCTGCTTAACCGGATCGGATGCAGTGGTGAAATCGAATAGAAAGCTTTATTATCAAAGAAATTACGTACCAGTGAACCTTAATCCCGATTATTAATCGAATGGTTCATTGGTTACGGCTTCTTACTTTATTTTTGATGACCTATGTACCTCGATAAAATTTACGTATTACAAACGGGTGTAAGTCTTAAGGTTTCTACTATGGCGTTGCAGGAATTGATTGCCAAAGCCATCAACACAAGAAAATTTCCCGAACTTCAGAGCATTCGCAGCACCACGGACTTATACGCTTATCTGTCGGTTGTTGTGTGCGCTGGCGCGGAAGATTTGATCAAAAGGCGGCAACGGTGGATTAATCATAAAACAAAAGCGGATTTGATCGCCGGTCAGCCGGTTCCATTCAATACCTTCTGCAATCTCTTCTGGCGTAATCTCGACGAGGATGATCCGGATGGCGATGAATGGCAACAATTGATTGCCAACGACGAGTTTTATTCGCAACTGACCATTCTGTTGCATAAATTGCGTATTGCCGAGCGTAACTTGCAGCAATATAACGGTAGCGCAATGCTTGATTTCAATCTCGGCTCGGCTTGAGCCAGTGTGACCGGAACAGTCAAAAGACCACGCTGTTTTGGTGTCATGAAGAACAATCCCGCTACTTGAGCGGGATTGTTTTAAGTAAGGTCAGATTCCACATCGACTTTACTTTTTGCGGCGGATGGCCGTACCGAGTAATCCCAATCCGATCAGCAACATCGCATAGGTTTCAGGTTCTGGAACGGGTGAAACGTACCAAGCGGAATCCGGTGAAAATGATGTGGCTTGAACGTGCAGCGCTAATTGACCATTAATCGGTAAAGGATCGGATCCTAAACCACCCACATGCCAAGTTACTGATTCATTGGCTGTCAGTCTGTCCGATGCTCCGCCACTACCAAAATCGTAACGGAAATTAAAACTTCCACCTGGGCCGCCACCATTGGCTGGATCGACCACAGTTACACCTCCACCTAAATCGGTTGAACTGGACGAAGGTTTCGTGCCTACCACTGCCATTGAGCCTATGAATGAATCGGTACCAAAGATTGCATTTAAATCTAAAGTGGTCAGTGTAAATGTCCAGTTTCCTCCGCCATCATCGGTAGCACTCAGATCGGCAAAGTGAACATTCGCAGGACCGCCACCGGATAGTAGCTGGCCGAATGAGTAGGTATTTGCTTGAACACCGCTTCCAAAGACGAGAGCACCCGTTGCAATAATGGATATTGCTAGTTTTCTTAGTATCATGTTTCTGCTCCTTTTTATATTGCAGATTTGTTGTATTAATCTCCTGGATTCAGAGTTTTCATCATGAAAGTATTAGTCATTCCAAACCCGGGCGCTTTCGATTATGTACTTTGAGAGATCTTATTGCTATAAAGGGTATGCTTATTTTTGCCTAAAATTAATGAGTTATATTTGTAGGATAATTGGAATGCTCTTGCCGGTGCGGCGTTTAGAGACATGATTGAAGCCGACTGCATGATGTCTTGGAAGTTAGAGAGTACGTTTGTGAGGTGTGTGCATGAGCGCGATCAAAGGTGATGCAGCGATCCGGCAATTTCCAGGAGAATTCGTTCCGAACGCGAATTTATACCGCCATTTCAGACCAATAACTATTCGACAATAAACGCTTTGCCATTATTTCCTGCTTAGCGGTGATTTCGCCAAGCCCCATGAAGTGTTGCCGGTTATATAAGCGTATGACTTCTCCGGCCAGCATAGCGTTGCCATCCGGTTGACATTCCAGGGTGCGGCCTTGTTGCAGCAGTAATGCCGACTGATCGTCTAGGGTTATTGCCGGGAATGCTTGCAATAAACAATCGATCGGCAGTAAACACGCATCTCTCTCGGTAGCGTTCATTTCCTCCAGCGCCGATAGCGTGTGTGCTTGAGTAACCTGGAAACAGTCGATAGCGGTACGGCGCAAACTCAGCAGGTATGCGCCGCCGCATCCCAGCGCCTTGCCGATATCTTCCGCCAGTGTCCGGATGTAAGTACCGGTGCCGCATTGAATATTCAATTGCAATTCATTGTGCAGCAATGACTGGATTTGTATTCCGTGAATAATGATTTCGCGCGTTTGCCGTTCAATGATTTCACCGCTTCTGGCATAGGCATACAGCGGTTTTCCTTGATGTTTCAGTGCGCTGTACATGGGCGGGGTCTGCATGATAGGACCGGTAAAATCCTGTATGACTTGTTCGCATGCGGAAAAAGTTGGATTTTGAAGTGTGGCCGCCACTTGATTGATTTCGCCTTCCGCATCCCCCGTGGTGCTCATGAAACCGAGTTTCAGGGTTGTTTCGTAGGTTTTATTGGCACCCAGCAGTACTGATGAGAACTTGGTGGCTTCGCCAAAACAGATCGGAAGCAATCCGGTTGCCAGGGGATCCAATGTGCCGGTATGTCCGCATTTGGTTGCGGAGAAAAGATGCTTGGCGATCTGGATGGCTTTGTTGGATGAAATATTGAGCGGTTTATCCAATAACAGGACGCCGCTGATATTGCGTTTCGCTGGTTTAGTCAAATGAGTGCGGAGGTTTTATCAATGCGGTGGTCAACCGGTTTGTTCAGGTATCCGGATCGAGATGATGCGTTGCTTTGTCTTGCGCGATGGCTTCGTCGATTAATTTGGATAGACGCACGCCGCGCTCAACCGATGCATCAAAAACAAAGTGGAGTTGCGGCGTGATTCTTAATTTCATCCGGTGAGCGAGATGGGTACGCAAAAAACCCTTGGCATGTTCCAAGCCTTTTTCCACCAGTACATTTTCTTCTGCATTGCATAACGTGGTGTAAAAGACTTTGGCATTACTATAATCGCGAGTCACTTCGACGGCCGTGATCGTGATTTGCCGTACACGCGGATCTTTGATTTCATTTTGTACCAAATCCGCCAATTCCCGTTGTATTTGGTCGGCAACACGCAGGGTGCGGGAAAAATCTTTGGGCATATAGGCTATTGCGAATCAGGGTACTGATTATAGAGACCGTGCGGTCTCGACAATTTCATAAATTTCCAGTTGATCGCCGACCTGAATATCATTGAAATTTTTTAACGATAAGCCGCATTCAAACCCTTCCCGGACTTCTTTGGCATCATCTTTGAAGCGTTTCAGCGAATCGAGTTCGCAGCTGTGGATTACCAGGCCATCGCGCAACACTCTGACGAGTGAGCTTCTTTTGACGATGCCATCGAGCACATAACATCCGGCAACCACGCCCACTTTAGGAATGCGATAAATTTCACGGATATCGACAAGACCGATGATGCTTTCCTTGCGATCGGGCGACATCATGCCGGAAAGTGCCGCTTTAATTTCATCAACCGCTTCGTAAATAATATTGTAGTAACGCACATCGACGCCACTGGAACCGATCAATTTGCGCGCGCTTGCATCCGCACGGACATTAAAGCCAATAATGACGGCTTTGGATGCCAATGACAGATTGACATCGGACTCGATAATCGCGCCCACGCCACTGTGGATGATATTGACTTTGACTTCGTCCGTTGAAATTTTCTGCAGCGCGTAAGCCAAGGCTTCGCAAGAACCTTGCACATCGGCTTTGATGATCAAGGATAGGATTTTGACATCTTCTTGCTGGTCAAAAACATTCTCAAGTTTTGCGGCTTGTTGCTTGGCAAGCTTCACATCACGGTATTTACCTTGCCGGAACAGTGCGATTTCCCGTGCTTTCCGCTCGTCATCGAGTACCAGCACGGTTTCGCCGGCTTCAGGTACCTCGGATAACCCTTGAATTTCGACCGGAATGGATGTTCCCGCCTGTTTAATCGCTTTACCATTTTCGTCATTCATGCCGCGCACTTTGCCAAAAACCGCGCCAGCCAATATCACATCGCCGCGATTCAGCGTTCCGGATTGCACCAGTATGGTTGCGACTGGCCCGCGGCCTTTATCCAGCCGTGATTCGATCACGACGCCTTTTGCAGCGGTTTTGACCGGTGCTTTCAGTTCCAGCACTTCGGCTTGCAGCAATATGCTTTCCAGCAGGCTATCAATGCCTTGACCTGTTTTGGCCGATACCTCGACAAACATCGTATCGCCGCCCCAATCTTCCGGGACTACTTCGTGCGCAACTAGTTCGTGCCGGATCCGTTCGGGATTGGCTTCGGGTTTGTCGATTTTATTGACGGCTACAATGATGGGGATCTTGGCTGCTTTGGCATGGTGAACGGCTTCGATGGTTTGCGGCATGACGCCGTCATCCGCAGCGACGACAAGAATAACGATATCCGTGATCTTGGTGCCACGTGCACGCATGGCCGTAAAGGCTTCATGCCCCGGGGTATCGAGAAAGGTGATCATGCCGTGATCGGTTTCCACATGATAAGCGCCGATGTGCTGGGTGATTCCGCCCGCTTCACCACCGGCGACACGGGTGCGGCGAATATAGTCCAATAATGAAGTTTTACCGTGATCCACGTGCCCCATAACAGTGACCACAGGTGCCCGCGGGAGCGATTCAGCTTCACCGGTGGAGGATTCGTGATCGGCAAGAAAATTCTCGGGATTATCGATCTCGGCATATTTGGCGATATGGCCCATTTCTTCGACGACAATCATGGCTGTATCCTGATCCAGCATTTGATTGATGGTCACCATGCTACCCATCTTCATCAATACTTTGATGACATCGGCGGCTTTTACCGACATTTTTTGTGCAAGAGCGCCTACAGAAATGGTTTCGGGAACCATGATTTCGCGCACGATCGGTTCTGTCGGTGCGGAAAAAGCGTGCATATTCTGCTCTTCGGCATGCGCCGGTTTGCTATGTTTATCTCTGCGTGTGCGCCAGCCTTGTTGACCGTTGGTGAGATCGCCGCGGGTTTTGACACCGCGTTTTTTAGTGGTTTCATCTTTCCAGACCACTTGCTGCTTGGTTTGTTTCTTCTTTTTCTCGACTTTTTCTTCCGGTTTTACCGCTGGTTTGTGCAGCGTTCCGTCGGTCGAAGCGGCCTGAGTGCCATCTGCGGATTGTTCGGTCTCGGTTTTCTTAGCGGTGGTTGACGGACTGCTGATTTCCGCTTCTGAGGGTGTTGCCGGTCCCGGTTTGATTGCTGTTGGGGCTGCTGCTTCAGCCTCAGTGGCTTTTTCCGGTTCTGTTAGGGTTTTATTGCCAGACTCGGGTTTCTTGCGCGCTCTTTTCTGTTTAATCTCTTCAGCCTGGCGCGCCATCAATTCCGCTTGCTTGCGCGCCTCTTCGCTGCGCAGAGCCAGCTGTTCCGCATCAATGATGGAGACCGGTTCCTTGCTCGGCGGACTGACGTCCTCCAGCGGCTTGGCGGTTTCTTGGGCAGTTTCAGCTTCAGCCGGCATGTCAGGTTTTGTCAGTACGCGTCTTTTTCTGACTTCCACTTGAATCGTCCGTGCCCGGCCCGTGCTATCGGATTTTCTTATTTCGGAAGTTTGGCGGCGTGTTAACGTGACTTTGCTGCGGGTCTCAGTGGTGCCATGAGTTTTTCTTAGATAATCCAGTAACTGCGCTTTATCTTGCTCGGTTAAACTGTCTTCCACCAGCGTTTTTTTTACGCCGGCAGCTTTAAGTTGTTCCAGCAAAACTGCCGGTAACAAACCCAGTTCATTAGCAAATTGTTCCACACTCATTTGAGCCATTTATAACCCTTCAACAAACAAAACGACAAGCAGGCTTCCGGAAATAAACAACAGCCCGGTTAATTTATTACTAACCGGGTGTTTAAATCAAGTAAACCATGGTTCACGTGCTTTGATAATTAATTGATTTGCACGTTCAATATCAATACCGGTTATCTCAACCAGATCATCGGCGGCCAGATCGGCTAAATCGGACTGTGTATTAATACCTTTTGCCGCCAGCTCGCGCACGATATTAATATCCATACCTTCTATGGCAAGCAAATCTTCCGCGACATGTTCAACTTTTTCTTCACTCGCAATGGCATCCGTGAGCAACACGTTACGCGCACGATTGCGGATCTCGGTGACCGTTTCTTCATCCAAGGATTCGATTTCCAGCATCTCGTTCAGTGGCACGTAAGCCACTTCTTCCAGCGTAACGAAGCCTTCTTGGACAAGAATTTCTGCGATTTCTTCGTCGACATCGAGTTTCTGCATAAAGAGCTGGCAGATTTGCGATGATTCTTGCTCATGCTTGGTTTTGGATTCTTCCACCGTCATGATGTTAAGTTCCCAGCCGGTCAATTCGGAAGCCAAGCGCACATTTTGCCCGCCGCGGCCGATGGCTTGCGCCAGATTATCATCATCGACCACGATGTCCATGCTGTGCTTTTCTTCGTCGACCATGATACTGCTGATTTCTGCGGGCGCCAGCGCATTGATGATAAAAGTTGCGGGATCGTCCGACCACAGCACGATATCAACGCGTTCACCGGCCAGTTCACTGATGACCGCCTGAACTCTGGAGCCACGCATGCCGACACAGGTGCCAATTGGGTCGACACGCTGATCGTTCGATTTGACGGCAATCTTCGCGCGCGATCCGGGATCACGGGCTGCCGCTTTGATTTCCAGCAGACCTTCCTCAATCTCCGGCACTTCCAGTTCAAACAATTTCATCAGAAATTCAGGGGAGTTGCGCGAGAGCTTTAATTGCGGTCCTCTGGCAGCGCGATCCACTTTATGCAGATAAGCCCGGACCCGGTCACCGACACGTAGGTTTTCTTTCGGTATCATCTGGTCGCGAGGGAGTTCCGCTTCGATCTTGCCGGATTCGATAATGGCATTGCCACGTTCCATGCGCTTAATCGCGCCGGTAACTAAGTAATCTCCGCGTTCCAGGAAATCATTCAATGTTTGCTCACGTTCGGCGTCGCGTATTTTCTGGAAAATGACTTGTTTTGCGGCTTGCGCGCCGATACGTCCGAACTCGATGGGTTCCAGCGGTTTTTCCAGAAAATTGCCAACCTGAATATCCGCATCGGTTTCTGCCGCATCACTTAAGGCAATCTGGCGCTCAGGATCTTCCACGGCGCCATCTTCAACGACCAGCCAGCGGCGGAAGGATTGGTGATCTCCTGTGGCTCTGTCAATAGAAACCCGAGTCTCGATATCCTCTTGAAATCGTTTTTTCGTAGCGGATGCCAATGCGAGCTCCAGCGCAGTGAAAACAATTTCTTTTTCCACCGCTTTCTCGCGTGCCAATGCATCAACCAACAGTAAAATTTCGCGGCTCATAGTCCTCCAGCCAAATCTATATACCTACAATTTTGGAACCAAACGCGCTTTTCCAAGGTTACTCAATTCAAGATCAAGCAATTTTCCTTCGCTTTCCAGTTTTATTATGCCATTATTTATTTCCCGCAAAACTCCCACAAAATTCCGTTGCCCCTGAATCGGGATGCGCAGTTTTAGTTTGACCGTTTCTCCTTTGAAACGGATAAAATCCGCTTCTTTCCGCAACGGCCTGTCTAATCCGGGCGATGACACTTCCAGCCGGCCGTAATCGATGTTTTCAACTGCAAACAACCGGCTGAGATGATTGCTGATTGCTACGCAATCATCGATGTTAATACCGCCCTCTTTGTCGACAAATATTCTTAATAATTTGTTGTGTGCTAGCCGTTCCACTTCAACCAACTCGTAACCCATTCCTTGCAGAGTCGATTCCAATAATTCCTCTAATACCATAGCCCCACCACAAATAAAAAATGGGCTGAAAAAGCCCATCGAATTTATTGATTGTATTTTAACAAATATTTGTGAAATAGGAAACATAAACTTTCGCCAGAGGTAATATTTCCGGCGATTTTCAGTGCTTTACCGGCATTCTCCGGACGGCCTGTTTGATGATATTTTGGCAGCGCAGTTTTTAACCGGCTCGAAATTAAGAGGTATAAGGCGCCTGGAGCCAATGATACAATTCGGTCTCAGTGTATTGAATGAATGAATACCGGAGATAGTGCATGTCGACGATTGAATCAGTTTTAAATGAAACCCGTATTTTTCCGCCCTCTGATGAATTTTCCAGTCAGGCCAATGTATCCAGCTTTCAGGCCTATCAAGCTTTGTGTGCGGAAGCGGAGCAGGATTATCAGCATTTCTGGGCTAAGCGGGCGAAAGAGCGGATTCTTTGGCACAAGCCTTTTACGCAAATACTGGATGAGCGCAATGCACCGTTTTACAAATGGTTCGCCGATGGCGAGTTAAACGTTTCCTATAACTGCCTGGACCGGCATTTGGCAACTCAGGCGGATAAAACCGCCATTATTTTTGAGTCCGACGACGGCGAGGTGATACGGTCGACCTACCGTGATCTCCATCAACGGGTTTGCCAGCTCGCCAATGCATTGAAAGCACGCAATATCAAGAAAGGTGACCGGGTCGTTATTTATATGCCGATGCGCATTGAAGCGGTGGTCGCCATGCAGGCCTGCGCCCGTATCGGCGCGATTCACTCCGTGGTATTCGGCGGTTTTTCGGCCAAAAGCTTGCACGAGCGCATTCACGACGCCGGTGCCGTAGCGATTATCACCGCCGATGAGCAGGTGCGCGGCGGCAAGCATCATCCGCTCAAGGCGACCGTTGACGAAGCCATGCGCATGAATGACATAACATCGGTGCAATTGATCGTGGTGTATCAACGCACCGGCGGGGATATTCCGTTTAATCCGCCGCGCGATGTCTGGTGGCATGAGATTACCCGGAACGCCGGTAGCGAATGCGAGCCGGAATGGGTCGACGCCGAGCATCCTTTGTTTACGCTGTATACCTCCGGATCGACCGGTAAGCCCAAGGGTGTTCAGCATTCCAGCGCGGGTTATTTGCTGGGCGCTATCGTTAGCATGCAATGGATTTTTGACTATAAACCGACGGACATTTTTTGGTGTACGGCCGATGTCGGCTGGATCACCGGTCATAGCTATGTCACATACGGACCGCTGGCGATGGGCGCGACTCAAGTGATTTTCGAGGGAATTCCCACCTATCCGCACGCCGGACGTTTCTGGGAAATCATCCAGAAGCATAAAGTGACTACCTTTTATACCGCGCCCACGGCCATCCGCTCGTTGATTAAACTGGGCGGAGATCTGCCCGCGCAGTACGATCTGTGGTCGTTGCGCTTATTGGGTTCGGTCGGGGAGCCGATCAATCCCGAAGCCTGGATGTGGTTTTATGAAAAAGTAGGGCGGTCGCGTTGCCCCATTGTCGATACCTGGTGGCAGACGGAAACCGGCTGCCATATGATCGCGCCCACACCGGGCGCAGTTGCGCTCAAGCCCGGTTCCTGCACGTTTCCGTTACCGGGAATTTTCGCGGCGATTGTCGATGAAGCCGGTCACGAGGTCGAAAACGGCAAGGGCGGCTTCCTGGTGATTAAAAAGCCTTTCCCTTCACAAATACGCACTCTGTGGGGTGATCCGGAGCGTTTCAAGAAAGCGTATTTTCCGGACGATATCGGTCATGGAAAATATTATCTGGCGGGCGATTCCGCTTACCGCGATAAGGATGGTTACTTCTGGATCATGGGGCGTATCGATGACGTGTTGAACGTTTCCGGGCATCGCTTGGGCACGATGGAAATTGAATCGGCATTGGTCGCCCATCCTTTGGTGGCGGAAGCGGCGGTGGTTGGCAAGCCGCATGAGATCAAAGGTGAGGCGGTGATTGCGTTTGTCGTATTGAAAGGCAAATATCCGCATGGCGAAGAAGTGGCGCAGATCACGGATACTTTGCGTGACTGGGTGGCGAAGGAGATCGGCCCGATTGCCAAGCCCGACGAAATCCGTTTCGGAGAAAATCTGCCCAAGACCCGGTCGGGAAAAATCATGCGCCGGCTATTGCGCACGCTCGCTAAAGGCGAGGAAATCACTCAGGATATTTCCACGCTGGAAAACCCGGCGATCTTGGAGCAGTTGAAATATCCGTCCAAATAACATTCAACATTACCCTTTAAGGTTCAAGAAAAAACCGGAACAATATGTCATTACCGCTAGTTATAGATTATGAACATGGCATCAGTGCCATTGATGCGCAGTTTCACCGCCCCAAACGCGCGGCGATTCACCTGATTGTCGAAAAAGGCGCGGCCGCGCTGGTGGATACCGGCACCTCGTTCTCCATTCCCGGCGTCATCGCGTCGCTCGAACACAAGCGCATTGCCGTTGAGGATGTTGCTTATGTGATCTTGACGCATATCCATCTCGATCATGCCGGTGGCGCGAGCGAGTGTATGCGGCTTTTTCCCAATGCCAAACTGGTTGTGCATCCACGCGGCGCGAGCCATATGGCGAATCCGGCGCGGCTGGTCGCCGGTGCCATGGGAGTTTATGGCGAGGCTGAATTCAAGCGCGTGTACGGCGAGATCTATCCGATCGACGCCGCGCGGATTATTGAAGCGCCGGATGAAAGCCGCATCGATCTCAATGGTCGCTCATTACTGTTTATCGATACGCCGGGGCATGCGCGCCACCATAATTGCATTTTTGATGAGCGCAGCCAGTCTTTTTTCACCGGCGATACATTCGGCGTTTCGTACCGGGAATTCGACGCTAATGGCTTGGAATTTGTTTTCCCGACCACTTCGCCGGTGCAATTCGATCCTGCCGCAGCGCACGCTTCGATTGACCGCATTATGCGCTATCAGCCGCGCTACGCTTATCTGACCCACTATAGCCAGATCGGCAATCTCGCGCACCATGCGCAATCCCTGCATGAATTGCTCGATGCGCACGTCGAAATTGCGCAGCGCGCAAAAAATGATGAAGATCGCCAAGCGGTAATTTCAAAAGCTTTACGGGAAATATTGCTGCAACGGCTGACACAGCAGAGTTGCCGGTTGCCGCTGGATGCGATTGATGAGCTTCTGCGCTCGGATATCCGGTTGAATACACAAGGGTTGATTCATTGGCTCGATCAACCGACAGAACGTTTCAAACAGCTTTGATTGGAAAAAGACCAGTCTTGGCAGCCGAATAGAAAATGGGGTTAAGGCGGAGAGCCTTAACCCCATTATTTAGGAGAGTCTTACGCTGTAACTTTTTTGCCAGAGTAATGGGTTCTGGTTTTGGTTGAACTTGCTGCCATGGCGATGACTAAGTAGTTTACGTACAAAATCGTGCCAAGAATGATGTCGGAGATAACCCATTCGGTTACCGATTCCGGTAAATTGAACACCGACAAAACACCAAAAAATGTGCCGCTAATGACCAATGCTGAAATAATAAAAATATGACCTGTTTTCATGAGAATTTCCTTGTTTGAAATGTGTTGAGGTTGTGTGAAAAAAGCGTTTACAGCAATTGGATAGAGATCTTCACAAAAAGTTCACACTAATTTCACATTTATTTCACATCTGCTAGCTTTCTATCTGAAAGATAAAGAAATTATTCTTAAAAAAATAATAAAAAATCAGTAAAAAATGTAATTCATCAAATTAAGCTAAAATGATTCATATTAAATATTTAGGGAAATTTACCGGATGAATACGTTGTTTTCACCGCTCAAGCTGGGCGCGCTGACGGTACCGAACCGCATTTTCATGGCGCCGCTGACGCGCTGCCGTGCAGGGGATGAGCATATTCCGAATGCGCTGATGGCGGAGTATTACGCGCAACGGGCAAGCGCCGGTCTGATCATTGCCGAAGCAACCATGGCTATCGAAGGGCATTCGGCCTTCTGGAAGGAGCCGGGCATTCATTCCGCGCAGCAGATTACCGGTTGGCGGCTGGTGACCGATGCTGTGCATGCCGCCGGTGGCAGAATCTTCCTGCAACTCTGGCATGGCGGCAGAGCCTGCCATCCATTGCTCAATCGCGGCGCGCAGCCGGTCGCGCCGAGTGCCATCACCATCGCCGACGAAGTGCGCACGCCGGAAGGAAAAAAGCCGTATGCCGTGCCGCGCGAATTGCGCGATGACGAATTGCCCGGCATTGTCGCCGGATTCAAACAAGCTGCGCAGAATGCCCAAAGTGCAGGTTTTGACGGCATTGAGATTCACGGTGCGAATGGTTATCTATTGGATGAGTTTTTGCGCGATGGCTCGAATAAGCGCAGCGGTCCTTACGGCGGTCCGGTTGAAAATCGCGCACGTTTGACGCTGGAAGTGCTCGAAGCAGTCAGCGCCGTGTGGGGCAGCGACCGCGTGGGGCTGCGCATTTCGCCGCTCAGCAGTTACAACAGTATGATCGACAGCGATCCGGCCGGATTATCCGCCTGGCTCGCCAACCGCCTCAACGATTATCACTTGGCGTACTTGCATGTGATACGGGGCGATGTCTATCAGCAGCAAAGCGGTGACGTGATGACGCCGATCCGGCAGCACTATAAAGGCGTACTGATCGGTAATATGGGTTACAGCGGCGAGGAAGCCGATAAAGATATCGCCGCAGGAAAAGTCGATGCCGTGGCTTTCGGCACCAGCTTTCTGGCAAACCCCGACTTGCCGGCGCGGATCAAAACCGGCGCAGCGCTCAATCCGCCCAATCCGGCTACGTTTTATACGTGGGACGCACAAGGCTATACCGATTACCCGGCATTAACGACTTCGTGAGTACATAAAAATGCGACTGCTATCCATTATTTTTCTCTGCGCTGTCCTCAGCGGGTGCTTGTCGGTTCCGCAGAATGTTGCGCCGGTTGACGGCTTTGAGCTCAATAAGTATCTGGGAAAATGGTATGAAATCGCCCGGCTCGATCATTCGTTTGAACGCGGGCTCGACAACGTCACGGCGGAATACTTCCTGCGCGACGATGGCGGTGTCAGAGTTATCAACAAAGGCTTCTCAACGGCGGAAAACAAGTGGAAAGAAGCAGAAGGCAAAGCGTATTTCGTTAGAGATCCGGCGGAAGGCTATCTGAAGGTCTCCTTCTTCGGCCCGTTTTATGGCGCTTACATCGTGTTTGAACTGGACAAGGAAGATTATCAATACACCTTCGTCACCAGCTACGACAAATCGTACTTATGGCTGCTGGCAAGAACCCCAACGGTCAGCGATGCCTTGCTGGAGTGGTTTGTGCGCAGAGCCGCGGAGCTGGGTTTTGAATCGGATAAACTGATATTTCCAAAGCAGAATTAGCGCGAATGCTATGCAACAGTTACTGATTACACTCGGAGTCTTGCTGCTCGTACTCGGCTTGTTGTGGCCCTGGCTATCGCAATTGCCGCTCGGCCGCTTGCCCGGCGATATCCACATCGAACGCGAGAATTTCAGCTTTCATTTTCCGCTGATGACTGGCTTGGTCATTTCTGTTGTGCTGACGTTGATACTGTGGTGGCTGCGGAAGTGAGTCATGCAGTGAAGATTTTTTCGCTGCTGCCGGGGATGTATCAATTGAGTATAGTTTCCCGGTTTTTGTTAGGAATCCGTGCTGCCCAGATGCCGAAGATTCCAGTCTGAATTAATAACCAACGAGGATTTTGCGATGCCATACGCCGTTTATCGAACAATTATCATCAGCCTGATATTTCTCTGCGCGGGATTCAACGTGACAGCACAAACTACTGCTGCATCTGCATCTGCATCTGCATCTGCATCTGCATCTGCATCTGCATCTGCATCTGCATCTGCATCTGCACCTACGCGCACGACGCTAGCCGAAGTGCTGGCCAAAATTCCCGGGCCGGATGGCGAGCGGTATGCGGTCGGCATGGAGCGCGGCTCATTGCGCTTGCTCGCTTATGCTCCAAAAGATAAGGACACGCAAACACCGCATGAACAAGACGAAGTGTATATCGTGGTGAAAGGCAAAGGCACTTTCTTCGACGGCAAGCAACGCGTGCCTTTCGAGCCCAATGATGTGCTGTTTGTGCCTGCCGGTGTTGAACATCGCTTTGAAAATTTCAGCGATGATTTTGTCGCGTGGGTGGTTTTTTACGGACCGCAAGGCGGAGAGAAAGAGTAGGTACTGATCACTCTTTCATTTTTTATAAATAGCAACCCCGACTCGGTCGATATGCGCGATCAAGCCGGTGTTTTCAAGCTGGCGGTATTGCGACAGGTCGACGGTATACGGCAGCATCAGGTCGTCGATTTCGTTTTCGATTTGCATCAATTCGTCGAACGGAATTTCGTTACCTTTGATGGTCAGGTCGATATCGGAGCCTGCACGGTAATTTCCCTTGGCGCGCGAGCCGTACAGTAGCACCGAGTCGATGGCGGCGTGTTGCGCGAATACGCTGTTGAGCTTTTCCAGTGTGGCGGGTGATAAACCGAACGGACGTTCATCGGTCATGGCCGGTATTTTTCCATTTCGGTTTTCAGCGCGGCGAATAACGGGTAGTACTGATGGATGATCGCATCGGTCAACCGCTCGGCGGTGCGTTCATCGTAAGTATGCGATGAAACATTGCGGCTTTGTATCATCGCCATCCACTGTTCACCATCTTGAATCAATTCAACCTTGAACGCTTCCCGGGTGGCATCCCTGGAACCTTTAATATTGTGATTGCCTTGCTCTTGCAAGAAATCTTTCAATAGATTCCAAGCCAATTCATGCGTGAATTCGAATGCTTGAATGACACCTTGTTTTTCCAATGCACTGAGCGCGCGCTGTTGACTGAGCTCAACTGCGCTTTGCAATTGCAGCAAGGCTTTTTGGTAGCTGGCGAAACGCTGTTGCCAGCGAATATCGGGATTATCCATGGTCGTTCACTGTTCAAGCGGAATTGAAAATCTCGGTGAATCCGGATGTAAGTCCGGCTGCTCGTGACTGAATAGCACCGTCCGCTCCTTTCGTCAATTGATGGATCACTTTCCCCGTCGTGTCTTGCAACGTCACTTGCAGCGGCATTTTTCCCAACGCATGTGTGGCGCAGGAAAGACACGGATCGTACGCGCGCACGGCGACTTCGAGGTGGTTCAGCAGCGCTTCGGTGATTTCCTGGCCGTCGAGGTATTGGTTAGCGACGGTGCGCACCGATTCGTTCATCGCCTGATTGTTGCTGGTGGTTGAGACGATCAAGTTGGCTTGGGTGACCAGGCCTTCTTCGTTGACTTGGTAATGATGAAACAACGTGCCGCGCGGGGCTTCGATGACGCCGATGCCTTGCGGCTGGCGCTCGCCTTTATCCGCCATCAGGTCTGTGCTGGTGATGCCGGTGTCGTGCAGCAAGGCGTGAATCGATTCGGCGCAGTGCAGCAGTTCGATCATGCGCGCCCAGTGGTATGCCAGCGTGTCGTGCACCGCGCCGCCGTTGCCGTAGGCTCTGAAGCGCAGTCGCGCGGCTTCGGCCAGCGGCGTGGAGATGCGGTCGCAATTGTTGATGCGCGCGAGCGGGCCGACGCGGTACCAGCCTTCTCCGGTTCCCAGTGCGGAAAAGTACGGGAATTTCAGGTAACTCCACGAACGCACTTCCTCTTTGAGGATTTGCTGATAATTGCAGTAATCGAATTGATCGAAAATCGAGCTACCGTCGGCGGCGCGTGCGCGCAATCCGCCGTGGTAGAACTCCAGTTCACCGTTGCTGCCAGTCATGCTGAGATAGTGGCTGCGCAGCGTGCCGAAATCGCGGTGTTCCGGGTGTGCGGTGTGGATGTGCTCGTTTAGCGTCAGCGCTTCCTGGCTCCACTGCAGGATGTTATCGATACCGGCGAGCAGCGCATCGCGTTCGGGTAGGGTCAGTGCTTTGTTCATGCCGCCGGGCACGGTGCCGGTGCCGTGGATGCGTTTGCCGGTGATCGCCTCGATGATTTGCTGGCCGTATTTGCGCAGTTTGACGCCTTTCAGCGCGATTTCCGGAAATTGTTCCAGCACTCCGGCGATATTACGCTGGCGCGGATCGCTGCCGAAGCCGAACAGAAAATCGGGTGACGATAGATGAAAAAAATGCAGTGCGTGCGATTGCAGCATCTGGCCGAAATGCAGCAAACGGCGCAGTTTGGTTGCCGCCGGTGTGAGTTGCCGCACCCCGGCGATTTGATCCGCCGCTTTCCCCGCCGCCAGTTGGTGGCTGACCGGGCAGATGCCGCACAGCCGTTGCACGAAGAACGGCACTTCCCAGTACGGACGGCCCTGGATGAATTTCTCAAAACCGCGGAATTCGACAATATGGAAGCGCGCTTCGACGATGTGGTTGTGATCGTCGATCAGCAAAGTGATTTTGCCGTGCCCTTCGACGCGTGTGACCGGGTCGATGGCGATGCGGCGGGTGACGGGTGACGAAGCAGGTTTGTCCGGTTCCATAGCGCTTAATCGTAATGTAGTTGGGATTTTCCAATCACCGGCTTCTGTCCGGCCAATAACGGTTGCAGCAGTTGCAGAAAAGCATCCGCAGATGGCGGGCAGCCGGGCAGAAAGTAATCGATGGGCACGATTTCGCTGACCGGATAGACCTTGTCGAGCAGCAGCGGCAGTTCAATATCGTCGGGAATCTGCGGGTTGGTGATGCCGGTGCCGGTGAGATACGCTTCCTGCAAGCAGTCCTGCAAATCGAAATAATTGCGCATTGCGGGCACGCCGCCGTTGATCGCGCAAGCGCCAACGGCCACCAGAATGTTGCAGCTGGCGCGGAATTCGCGCAGCACGTGCACATTTTCCGCATTGCATACGCCGCCTTCGATCAAACCGATATCGCACGGGCCGCAGTGCTTGATGTCGGTGAACGGCGAACGATCCAGCTCAACCTGTTCAAGTAAAACGGCGAGACGCTCGTCCATATCCAAAAAAGACATGTGACAACCAAAGCAACCGGCCAGCGACGTGGTGGCGATTTTGAGTTTGCGTTTGATCGTGTGTTCAGGCGTCATTTTTTATCGGATTCCTTGACGGATAGTTCTTAAACAGCGGATGCATGGCGTTTTTGTTTTGCCAGTCAATTAATACCGGTCGAATGCGGTTATTTTCATGAATAATATAATGAATTGCCGCTGCAGAAATCCCTTGATCTGGGTTACGGTATAAGAGTATAACGTAACTGAACTGATTGACGGGAATCAGTCTCGTTCCGGTTGCAGAGCCGGTTACTATGACTGTAATCTCATCAATACAAAGAAAAAACATTCGCACATCCCAAGGAGAACTTTCCAATGAGAAAATATTTACCTGCAAAAACAATCGCAGCACTTGCGTTGATGGCCGGATCGCAGCTTGCGGTTGCAAATACGACCGTAACCCTCGGCGATCAGGATTTTGCCGACGGCGCGACAATGAACATCGCTCCTTTTACGACTGCCGGAGCCGGAGAACCCGCGCCATTTGGTCTATTCATTGGCGGGGATACCAGTGCAAACTTCTCAGCCAGCTGGACATTTTCCTACGGCGCAATCGCGAATACCATCCTTAGTGGCAGCTTGATACTCGGAATTTATGATCACGAATCCGCTGCTACCGGAAATCAAGTGGCGTCCTTTACCGTCAATGGGGTGGATCTGACCAGCGCGCTCAATACGCTGTTCGAATCGCACGGCGGAGCTAGCCGTGAGGATAATGTGTATACGCTGACGTTGCCGTCGTCGACCTTCGCCGGACTGGCCTCGGGTACCGTTAATGTTGCGTTATCCCTGGCAGGTCCGGGATTGGGCTTATTCGGTGAGTCGGACTTTAACGGCGCCGGGCTGGATTTCTCCACGCTGGATATCGCCACCGCCGTTCCGGAACCGCTGACGAGCACGCTGCTGCTGATCGGAGTTCCGGCGGTACTGGCTGCGGCGCGGCGTAAGATAGTCTGATACGGTTAATTTTGTTACTGAAGTGCTTTCAGGAGCGAGGAGAAAATAATGCCCGATCCCTATTTAGGTGAAATCAAGACTTTTGCAGGTAATTTTGCCCCCGTCGGCTGGGCTTTGTGTCAGGGGCAGCTGCTTCCAATCGAACAAAATGACGCGTTGTTTTCGCTGATCGGAACAATCTACGGGGGCGATGGCGTATCGACTTTCGCTTTGCCGAATCTTGCCAGCCGTATTCCGCTGCATCAAGGCGCCGGGCCTGGTCTCAGTCCCAGGGTGATCGGTGAGCTGGGCGGCAGCGAAACAGTCACTTTGACCGGCGGGCAATTGGCGGCGCACAACCATACCGCAGTCTGTTCCAATACGACCGGCAATAGCGCGAGCCCCGTCAACAGCTATTGGTCGACCGATCCCGGCGGCAATACCGGGGCTTATAGCACGGCCAGCGGCAGCACCATGGCTGCTGCGGCGATCGGCAATACCGGCGGCGGGCAACCGCATAACAATGTGCAACCTTATTTAGTCATCAACTACATCATCGCGCTCGAAGGTATCTATCCTTCTAGAAACTAGGATTACAAGAGAACGGCTGGCGGCAGTTGAAAAAAGGAGATTCTGGCATGAGTGATCCGTATATTGGAGAAATCCGTTCGTTTGGTTTTAATTTCGCGCCGGTAGGCTGGGCGCAGTGTAATGGGCAACTGCTGCCCATTGCCAGCAATACGGCATTATTTTCGATTCTTGGTACAACTTATGGCGGCGATGGCAAATCGACCTTCGCGCTGCCTAACCTCCAAGGCAATGTCGTCATGGGCGCGGGGCAGGGCAGCGGTCTTTCTAACCGCGTGCTGGGCGAATCGGGCGGCACGTCCGCGGAAACATTGACAATTCAGCAAATTCCGCCGCATAGCCATCCGGCCAACGCGCAAGCCGGAAACGGCAATAAGCCCGCTCCCGCAGGAAATTTCTGGGCGCAGGATCTGGGCGGCAGTAAGGAATACGGCGATAGCGGACCGACGCAAATGGCGGCTGGAACAATCACCGCTACCGGCGGCGGGCAAGCGCATAACAATCTGCAACCGTATCTGGCGTTGAACTTCTGCATTGCGTTGCGTGGCGTATTCCCGCCCAGAAGTTGAAGCCGGACATTTCGCAGTAAGAATTCGACAAGATCATGAGAGGATAGTATGGACGATCCATTTTTAGGAGAAATTCGGCCCTTTGGGTTCGATTTTCCACCCAAGGGCTGGGCGAGCTGCGATGGCCAATTGTTGCCGATTGCGCAAAACGCTGCACTGTTTTCTTTATTGGGCACGATGTACGGCGGAGACGGCCGCACCACGTTCGCGCTGCCGGATCTTCGTGGCCGCGCCGGGATGCACCTGAGTTCAGTTCATACCCAGGGAGAACGTGGAGGGCAAGAAAGCGTGACCCTTACAACCGCGCAAATTCCTCCACACAGTCATACGGCAAACTGCAGTAATGTCGCTGGAACTCAAACCAGTCCGGCGGGAAAATTCTGGGCACAGGATTCCGACGGCAATGTCGTGTTCAGTAGCGCAGCCGGGGCAACCATGGCTGCCACGGCGATTGGCAATACCGGCGGAGGGCCGCATCCCAATATGCAGCCCTACCTGGTGGTGAATTATTGCATTGCACTGCAAGGTGTTTTTCCGAGCCGGAGTTAGTTTCCAACTACCACCGGCAAAGCCGGTGGTACTGCGGCACCGCCTTTATGCGTGTACCGTGCGATTGCGGCGGTGAATGGAAACCAACCCGCCAAGCCCAACCAGCATTAGCGCCCATGTGGCCGGTTCAGGCACTGCTGTTACCGTGTACTGAATATCATCCAGCAGGTACCCATCTCCAGCACTGAAATCGTCGAAAGTAATGCGTGCCATGCCGGTGAAGTTGAGACTGATAAATTCATCGGATGAAGTGACAGAGCCGAGCAAGTTGTTGGCCGTATCAAATGCTTGCACAACAATAGTATCCACTTCGGAAGTATAGACACCGCTGATCCAGTTGTGGAAAGTAAGGCTGTTGGTCGTGGTTCCGCCTAATAACTCCATCGTAATCTCTTGCCCATCGTGTAACGAGGAGAGTACTCGGCTGGATTCCGATGGAAATACAGGGGTGAGATCCCGAATTTGCAAACCCAATCCTGAAAAGCGCACACTGGTCCCATCAACAAGCAACGTTGTCGTACCTCCCGCATAAGTGCCCACCGGTTCACCCTGAAAATCGATAAGCGATGCATTGGCAAGCGGCGCTAGCGCTATCGAAGAGGCTATGATCAAACTGCGATATAAAACATGCATTTTATTTTCCTTATTATAAATTTTAAAAGCAAAGTCGAACTATACTGAAAACATGGTTGCTTGCACAGCCGGGCGCTGTCTAAGGCACAACGCACGGTAGGCTGGACTGCCAAAGAAAGCCCAGCATCAAATGAGAACGAAGCTCCCTTTGAATAGATCGATGGACATGCGGTAGCATGTATACCGATAACAATCACAAAAAGGAAAGCTAGCGTGGATACGATTGATGAACAAGTGCACGAGCAGAAACCAAAATTTGAAAGCGTATCATTGTGGAAAAGAATAAAAAATGTGCTTTTACTATCATCGTTCTTGGGGCTTATATCGGCCAACATTGCGACGCTCGTCAACGATAGCTTGCATACCGCCGCCTTTAATACATTGAAATCTTTCTTGGGATATGCATTGACTGACACGACATTAACGAGAGTTCTTGGTCAAAGCCCAACAATAAAAAGAAATGATGATGCGGCTGTTAAAACAAAAGAATTGATTGATAAAAATACCCGGTTGGCCAGAAATAACTCAGAATTGGAAGAGAAGCATGCCAAACTTAAAACTGAATCTGCTAGAAAAGTAAAAGCTGTTCAGAAAGTATCAAAGCGTATAGCCACTCGATCGATTACGAGTGCAACACGTAATATTGCATCTCTTCCAGGTGAAACAATTCCGGTACTGGGTACATCGATAATAATTGGAGTAACCCTGTGGGATATCCATGATTTTTGCCAGAACATGAAGGACATTAACGAGTTAAATAGTGAGTTTGATCATGCTCTTGAAGATCAGGACCAGGTATGTGGCATAGAGGTACCAACAAAAGAGCAGGTTCTGGCCGATGTGAAAGAAAATTGGCAACAAGCATATAGTGATGCTAAAGACCAAATAGAATTATCGCATATGAATGCCAAGGATCTGATCAATCAGAAGTATGGGGATGCCAAAGTACAAGCCATTCGAATGGGAGATGATCTGGAAGATCAATTCGTAGATACGTATACGGATGCTATGAATAAAATTAATCAAATCAAAACACAAACTCAAGTTCCGCCGCCAGCGGAGATATGGAAAACGGTTAAAGATAAAATTTATGATCTTTCTGAAAAGTTTGTGCAGTAATGTGCAAAGCGCGGTAGGCTGGGCTGCCAAAGAAAGCCCTGCATCGAGCTAAGGTGAGCTTGTAATTCCACTTTTGTTAAATCGTAAGCATCCCACCCGGACAAGATTTTGCCTGCTCCAGGCGCATCAGCGTCGGTAGCAGATTGAGATGGGTTCTTTCTTTCAATTCGAGCGCTTGTTCCTTGAGTTCATTGACAGGAATCTCGATTTTTTCTCCGCTTGCGGCCATTGCGATGACGTTGCCGCTGTCGCAAGGAGGGAGAGCCAGTGCGCGTGTATCGAATGCTGTTTTGAGGCGTTCCAGACTGGCCTGATGCCCGCGGCTGCGGCCTAGCAGATTCACCGCGAGCACGCCGTTATGGCTCAAGCGCACGCGGCACATTTGGTAAAACGGCAGCATGTCGAGCTCGCCGGGGCGCGCATCGGCGTCGTAGCCATCCACCAGAATCAGGTCGTAAGTCTTATCGTTCCCGGCAATATACTGTGCGCCGTCTGCGATGACGATATTAAGGCGTAGCGGGTCGTCCGGCAGTTTGAAGAATTGCCGCGCGGCTGCTACCACGCGCGGTTCGATCTCAACCGCGGTCAGTTTTGCCAGCGGGTAGTAGCGATAAAGAAATTTGGTCAGCGATGCCGCGCCCAGGCCGATCAGCAGCACTTTGCGCGGAAACCGCGCATCGTTTCTTAGCAACAAGCTGACCATCATTTCCTGGGTGTAGTCGAGTTCCAAGCGCCAAGGGCGCGCGATGCGCATCGCGCCCTGTATCCAGTCGGAACCGAAATGCAAAGTGCGCACCCCGGCTTCTTCGCGGATATCGATGGAGAAACTCATCGTGCTTTTTGGCTCGACCGGTATCCGGTAACTTTGTTTGTCACGATTGCTTAAGTCCGGCTGGCGGCGAGCGCTTGTTCCAAATCCACCAAAATATCGTCAATATTTTCAATGCCGATGCACAAGCGGATCATGTCTTGCGTGACGCCCGCCGCAGCCAGTTCGGGGCCGGTCAGTTGGCGGTGGGTTGTCGATGCCGGGTGCGCGGCCAAGGATTTCGCATCGCCGATGTTGACCAGCCGTTTGAACAGTTTGAGCGCATCGTAAAATTTCACACCCGCTTCAAATCCACCCTTGATGCCGAAGGTCATCAAGGCGGATGGGCGGCCTTGCATGTATTTTTGCGCCAGTTGATAGTATGCCGATGACGGCAGACCTGCATATTTCACCCACGCCACGGCGGGATGTTGCTCAAGGTATTGCGCGGCTTTCAACGCGTTCTCGGTATGCCGCTCCATGCGCAACGACAAGGTTTCAATGCCTTGTAAAAAGAAGAAAGCATTCATCGGTGACATGGCCGAGCCGGTATTGCGCAGCGCCACCGTGCGCACGCGTCCGATATAGGCGGCGGGACCGAATTCCTGCGTATAGACGACGCCGTGATAAGCCGGTTCGGGGTTGTTGAGCATCGGAAACCGCTCTGCGTGATCCGGCCAGGGAAACCGGCCGGAGTCGACGATGATGCCGCCGACCGATGTGCCATGTCCACCCATATATTTGGTCAATGAATGCACCACGATATCCGCGCCGGATTGGAAAGGTTTCATCAAGACCGGCGTGGGTACGGTGTTATCGACGATAACCGGAACACCGTGCCGATGCGCCATCGCGCAAATGGCTTCCATGTCCGGAATGTTTCCCGCCGGGTTGCCCAGCGACTCGCAGAATACCGCCGAAGTTTTTTTGTCGATCAACGGCTCGAGACTCGCCGGATGGTCGTCCTTGGCGAAACGCACTTCGATTCCCAATTTCGGCAGCATGTGCGCGAACAGCGTATAAGTTCCGCCGTACAGCAGCGGCACGCTGACAATGTTATTGCCCATCTCGGCGATATTGATCACCGCATAGTGAATTGCCGCCTGGCCTGAACTGAGCGCCAGCGCCGCCACACCGCCTTCCAATGCGGCAACCCGTTGTTCCAGCACATCGTTGGTCGGATTCATGATGCGCGTATAAATATTGCCCGGCACGGCGAGATTGAACAAATCCGCGCCATGCTGCGCATTGTCGAATTCATAGGCGACGGTCTGATAAATAGGAACCGCCACCGATTTGGTGGTGGGGTCGGTTTGATAACCGGCGTGGATAGCGATTGTTTCGTCTTTCATGCCATTCTCCCGTGAGAAAAATCAAGAGTTGCCGGGAAGTGTAGCAGGTTTGTGAGGTTATGCCATTGCGCCTGCCAGAGAGCGGTTAACAATGACTGGATCGTATACTCAATCGTCATTTTTGGGTTCAACATGCTCTTGTAAACTGGTCTCTCGAATCGTTTGCCGGTCGTAAATACGTTGACCGATCGGCACTTGGTAACCTTGTTCTTTGATCAAGATCGCACCGACCGGACAGATATTTGCCGCCAGATCGGTAACTGCCATCGTGCTATCCGCCAGCTTTCCGCTTGGGGAATTGACGATCAAATGCGCATCCGTGCCGCGTCCGGCGATGGCAAAGACATTTTTCTGATCCACATCACGGCTGGCGCGCACGCACAAGTCGCACAGAATGCAGCGGCTGCGGTCGAGTAGAATTTCCGGGTGCGAGGCATCGAGTTCGCGGCGCTGATAAAACTGCGGGAAGTGATCGTCCAGCATGCC
>FSSH01000235.1_pt1 | contig 56743 bp, 50 predicted proteins | sample 1166101 | NCBI WGS metagenome assembly FSSH01 (sample SAMEA32972668, study PRJEB13176) | freshwater metagenome | biome: Drinking water system; feature: Biomass in drinking water that filtered by 0.45 um membrane; material: drinking water | place: USA | collected 2012-12-20 | depth 0 m | reverse complement strand
AAGAAGCGTTGGATGGGCAAGGGCGTCTCCAAGGCGGTGGCCAATATCACGAAAGCGATCGCGCCGGAGCTGCTCGGGTGCGAGGCGCTCGATCAGGCCAACATCGATCACGCCATGATCGCGCTGGACGGAACGAAGACCAAAGGCAAGCTGGGCGCCAACGCGATCCTCGGCGTCTCGCTGGCCGTGGCGAAGGCGGCGGCGAATGAAACCGGGCAGCCGCTCTATCGGTATCTTGGCGGCACGAATGCGCGAGTCTTGCCGGTTCCGCTGATGAACATTATCAACGGCGGCGCGCATGCCGACAACCGGTTGGACTTTCAAGAGTTTATGATCATGCCGGTGGGAGCGAAGACCTTCAGCGACGCGCTCCGCATGGCGACGGAAGTGTTTCACACGCTCAAAACCCTGTTGAAGAAGAAGGGGCTCAACACGGCGGTCGGGGATGAAGGTGGATTTGCGCCTGATTTACAGTCGAATGAAGAGGCGCTCAGCCTCATCTCGCAAGCGATAGAAGATGCCGGCTACAAGACCGGTAAAGATATTGCCTTGGCCTTGGATTGCGCGGCGAGCGAACTCTATCACAAGGGGCGCTACATTCTTGAGGCAGAAAAGAACCCGGAGCGGTCGTCCGAGGAGATGGTGTCGTATTATGGCAAGTTGCTGGACCGGTACCCCATCCTCTCGATTGAAGACGGGTTGAGCGAGTTGGATTGGAAGGGCTGGAAGATGCTGACCGAGAAGCTGGGCAAGCGGGTGCAGCTGGTCGGCGATGACATTTTCGTGACCAACGTGGAGATCTTTGCCAAAGGGATCAAAGAAGGTATCGGAAACTCGATCCTGATCAAGTTGAATCAGATCGGGACCTTGACCGAGACGCTGGATGCGATCGAGCTGGCGAAGCGGTCCGGCTATACGGCGATCATTTCGCACCGGTCGGGTGAAACCGAAGATACGACGATTGCGGATGTGGCGGTGGCGATGAACACCGGCTTGATCAAGACCGGTTCGTTGTCACGGACCGACCGGATTGCGAAGTACAATCAGCTGCTGCGCATCGAGGAAGAGCTGGGAAGCGCGGCGGTGTATCTCGGCCGGGATGCCGTACCCGGTCGGGTGTAGTGGCGGCTGAAAACGCCCGCCAGCTTTGTTCTCGCATCGCACAGAGGCTCAACGTACGGGAAGAGTACGATTCGCCTCTGTGCTCGTTGCGGCCTCGCTGGACGGACGTTTTGAACCGCCGCGCAAGAGTGGTATTTGATGAGTGACGATTCGGTATTTGTGAGACGAGGGTTGCTGACACATTTATGATCATTAAGCAGAATCGTGGACGGGTGTGGCTGGATTGGCAGCGCCGTATGGGCACCGTGGCCCAGGTGGCTGGTGCCGGCGCCTGTGTCTGGCTCTTGGTTGCCTTTTGCTTCGGCAACATGGGGTTGCCTCGGTATTTGGCCATGCGCGAACAGGTGGCTCAATTAGACCGGGATCTTCTCGCGTTGCGACGGGATAACGGCGGGTTGCGCGGAGAAATCGCCCGGTTGCAACATGATCCGGCCAAGATCGAACAATTAGCTCGCGAACGATTGGGGTATGTGCGCAAGGGGGAAACGGTCTATCAGTTGTCCCCAGACCCAGTGAAGGATCGATCGCTTCAGGAGGCCCCATGAAATTCGGGACGGTAGCGATCATCGGCCGCTCCAATGTGGGGAAGTCTACATTGCTGAACCGATTGCTCGGAGAGAAAGTCGCGATTGTATCGAATAAGCCGCAGACGACCCGGACGCGCATTCTCGGGGTGGCGCATGTGCCGGGTGCGCAGATTGCGTTTTTGGATACGCCAGGGTTGCATAAGCCGGATCACTTGCTGAACCGGCGGATGGTGCGGACGACGGTGGAAGCGCTGGATGATGCCGATCTGCTCTATGTGCTGATGGAGTCTCTTCATCTGCCTGGGCCCGGCGATCTGGCGGCGATCACCCACGTGAAGACGGCGATGGCGAAGCATGCCCGCCCTGTCATTCTAGTGGTGACGAAGGTCGATGCGGTGAACAAGATCAAGTTGCTGCCGGTGCTGGAGGCCTACGGAAGGCTGTTCCCCTGGACCGAGGTGGTGCCGGTGTCTGCGGAGGACGGAGATAATATCGATCGTCTGCTGGAGGTGACCGTCGCCCACTTGCCGGAAGGCGAAGGGGTGTATAACGAAGATATGCTGACGGACCAGTCCATGCGCACGCTGGCGGCCGAATTGATCCGCGAGAAAATTCTCGCGGTGACGGAGCAGGAAGTCCCCTATTCAGTGGCGGTGGAAATCGAAGAGTTTGTCGAGGAAAGTAAGATTACGCGGATCCGGGCCACGATTCTCGTCGAGCGGGACACGCAGAAAGGGATCGTGATTGGCAAGCATGGCGAACGGTTGAAGCTGATCAGTACCCAGGCGCGGCAGGATATGGAGCGTGTGTTCGATATGAAAGTGTTCTTGGAGGTGTGGGTCAAGGTCCGGGAAGACTGGCGCGAAGACGAGCGCACGCTTGTGGAACTCGGCTACTAGGGATCCCGCTATGCTGCCTACTGAACAACCAGTCGATCCGCAATCGCCCGACGCCCGTCTTCGGTCGTCCGAACGGGACGTGTTGCGGGATGCGCTCCGGGATCAGTCAGAGCGCGGACAGACGAAGTCGGATATCATTCTGTTGTCCGTGCAGCGTCTGTTGCGACGCGGGGCGATCACGAACTTGTCGAAGATGCTCGGCCGGATGCATCCGGCCGACGCGGCCAGAGTCATCACTCATCTGAGTTCCCCCAAAGAAAAGCGCGAAGTCTTTGAGCTCGTTCGCGGCGAAGCCAAGCGCGGCCAGGTCTTGAGTGAGCTGGATGGCGATAGTATTCAGCAAGTCTTGGCCGATCTGCTGCACTCCGATATCGCCTGGCTCTTGAAAGATCTGGGCCCCGACGACGTCGCCTATATTCTTGGATTCCTCCCTGAAGAGCGGGGTAAAGACATTCTGGCCCTGATGAAGACGGAGGACTCGACGGAAGTCGCCGATATTCTCAAGTATCCCAAGGATACGGCCGGCGGCATCATGACCACGGAGTTCTTTTCGCTGCCGGAAGATGCGACGGCTCAGGAGGCCATTCGACGGCTGCAGCAGGCCACCGATGCCGAAATGGTGTTTTATATTTATGTGACCGACAAGGATGAACACCTCGTCGGAGTGCTCTCGTTACGCCAGCTCTTGACGGTTCCTCCGGCCACGCCGCTGAAAAATATCATGATGCGCGATGTCATGAGCGTGGCGGTCGACATGGACCAGGAAGAGGTGGCGCGCCAGGTCGCCAGCTATAACTTATTGGCGATTCCGGTAGTGGAGAAAGATGGAAGGCTTGCGGGCATCATCACGGTCGATGACGTGGTGGACGTCATCCGTGAAGAGGCCACAGAGGATATGTTGAAAATGGCCGGCGCGATCGAGGAGGACTCGGTCTCCAAGTCGTCCAGTTTTGGCGCGGCAAAGTTGCGGCTGCCCTGGCTGTTCACCAATTTAGTCGGCAGTCTCTTGTCGGGCGCCATCCTCTGGTACTTCAGGATGACGTTGCAAGAGGTGGTGGCGATCGTCAGTTTTATCCCGGTCATTGCGGCGATGGGCGGCAATGTCGGATTGCAGTCGTCGACATTGATTATTCGCGGATTGGCCACAGGGGTGGTTGAATTGTCGGATGTGCGCATGGTCTTTTTTCGCGAGGTCAAGGTTGGGCTCTTGATGGGCCTGGCCTGCGGCGTGATGCTGACCTTGGTCGGATGGGCCTGGCATCAGGCCTTTTTGGGCATGGTGGTCGGGACGTCGCTGGTGATTGCATTCCTGGTTTCGACGAGTATGGCGACGATCATGCCGGTTGTGCTGAAGCGCATGGGTGTTGATCCTGCCGTGGCGGCCGGTCCCTTCGTGACGACGGCCAACGATATTACAGGCATCACGATCTATCTCTCATTGGCCACGCTGTTTTTAGACCATCTGCGGTGATCTGCCTCGCCTCGGGGGGAGCCGGAGTATTGCGTGTGCGAAAAGGGCTTGGGCGATGCCTCTCGTAAAAACCTCTGCCATTATCCTCAAAAGCCGTCGGTGGGGTGAAGCCGACCGGATTGTCACTTTCTATTCGAAGGAGTTCGGGAAAATCCGTGGCGTGGCGCGCGGGGCCCGGCGATTCAAGAGCCACTTCGGAGCCACGCTTGAGCCCTTTACCCGCTGTCATCTGGATTTGTTCGAGAAGCCGGGTGATTCGCTCTATCGGATTTCTCATGTCGATCTGATCGAATCCTTTCAGCCGCTTCGGGAAGAATTGGTGTTGATGGCCTGTGCGGCCCGGATGGTCAATGTGGTGGGGGCGGTCACGCCGGATGGCGATCCGGATGCCAGACTCTTCGAGACCTTAGGTCAGGGGTTGGGGTCTCTCAAGGGGAGTCGAGATCCGGTCTTGGTGGCGTTGCTGTTTCAGATTCGTTTGCTGGGGCTGACGGGGTTTCGTCCGCAAACCGATCACTGTGCGACCTGTGGGAAGTCTGGTGTGACGGGGGAGCCGCAGTTCTCGCCGCTGGCCGGCGGATTTGTCTGTCTCTCCTGTGCGACGCGGCAGATGGTCCGGTGTATTGTGATGTCTCGTGGGAGCCTGTCGTTTCTACAGCAAGCTATTCGGTTGACTCCCGAGCTGGTTACGCGGCTGACGGCGACCGGCCAGGTGCGGGCTGAGGTGGAGCGGGCAATTGAGGGCTATGTGACGGTCGTGGCTGGTCGGCGATTGCCGCCGGTCGATTTCTTGGCGTCGGTGTCTTCGGTCTGAGTCAATGGAGCATGAGGGGAGAAGGGGAGAGACTATGGCCGCGGCTTTGGTTCCCATCGACATGCAATGGTTGGAGAAGGGTGTGTTGGGCATCGAGTGGAGCGATGGCCACAGAGGGATCTATCCCGTTCGTGTGCTGAGGCTGCATTGTCCTTGTGCCGCCTGTGTCGATGAGTGGACAGGTGTGCGTCGATTGAAGCCCGATGATGTGCCGATGTTTATCATGGCTCAGGACATTCAGCCGGTCGGGCGGTATGCGCTCCAATTTTCCTGGAGTGATGGGCATGACAGCGGAATTTATTCTTACGGGCTTCTGCGGCAGCTGTGCCAATGTGATGTGTGTGTGCCGGTGAAGCCAACCGAGCAGAAGAGTCGGCGGCTTCTATGACCGGGGGAAGGGGACAAAAGTGATGGAGCAGCCTGGGCAAGGTGAAGGGAGTGCTCGATGGGTTCTGCAGGTTTTGGGGAGCGTCCTGTGTCTGTTTGTACTGGCGGGTTGCCAGAGTATGCCGCCATTGGGAGAGCAGGAACGCCTGGTGCAGAACAAGCAGCTCACAGTCCAGCAGATTTCCCCAAAAGCGTTCGTGAATGTCTGGGGCAAGCCGGTCTATCACCATAGTGAGTTCACGCAGTTTTTTGTCATGCCGGATAAGTCGATGATTCCGCGTTCCCGGGTGCCCATTGGTGAAGCGCCAGAGGGGTGGGAAGCAAGTTTCGAGGCCGGGGAAGGGGTGTTTCTAGGCTACCCCGAGCAAGGCTGGATGTTAGTATTTTTAGATGATCGGCTGGTGTATCGGGAAGAGTTAAAGGCCGATAAAGTCCACACGCTTGGAAAGACGTGGCAGTTTGAAGACCGCTTTAAGACGAGCCTGGAAGGTGCGCCGCTCCGCTAGGATCAGCTGGCGTTTTACATCATGGCGAGATCTCACCACATCGATTCACTGAACATTGTAATGGCCGCATCAGAGGCGGTTCCCTACGTCAAGACGGGTGGGCTGGCCGATGTCGCCGGTGCGCTTCCAGTGGAGCTTGCCAAGCTGGGGCATATGGTGACCTTGATTGTGCCCCGCTATCGCAGTTTTCAGACGGGTGGAAGGTCGCTCCGGGAGCTCGGGACGATTCGCGTCAGGACTGCCAAGGGGCTTGTCGATGCGACGCTTGAGGAAGATTTGATTCCTGTCGGGGGGGCCGGACGATCGGTTCGAGTGGTGGCGGTTCGGTATGACCCCTATTTTGACCGGGCTGGGCTGTATCAAGGTCCGGATGGAGACTTCAGTGACAATCTTGCTCGGTTTGCCTTTTTCAGCCGCGCGATCGTTGAAGTGCTGGCATATCTCCGGAGCAGCCTCGGTGAGTCGATCTCTGTCTTGCATTTGCACGATTGGCAGACGGCCCTTGCGGCTGTGTATCTGAAAACCACGGAGCGTGATCGGGCACTCGTCGGCGATGTCAGGACGCTGTTGACGCTTCACAATGTGGGGTATCAAGGTATCTTTCCCGGTTCCCAATTTTCTGAGACGGGCCTGCCCACAGATCTGTTTACTCCTGCCGGGTTGGAGTTTTACGGATCGGTGAATCTGCTTAAAGGAGGCATTCTCTTTGCGGACAAGGTGTCGACCGTGAGCCCAACTTACGCAAAAGAAATCATGAGCTCAGATGGCGGGTTTGGTTTGGAGGGGGTGTTGGCTGGTCGTCGGGATGATGTCGTCGGGATTATCAACGGCATTGATGTTGGTTCCTGGGATCCTGAGACGGATAGCCACCTCGCGGCGAACTATTCACGGACGGACCTATCAGGCAAAGCAGTCTGCAAGAAGGCGCTTCAGCGCGAACTGGGCTTGCCGAATCGTGATGTTCCGCTCATTGGAGTCATCGGACGGTTGACGTCACAGAAGGGGTTTGATCTGCTGGCGGAAATTATTCCGGAGTTGATGGCGGTGGGCGTTCAGGTGGCGATTTTGGGTACGGGAGATCGGATTCTTGAAGATCGATTTCAATCGGCAAAGGAGCGTTACCCCCAGCAAATCGGCGTGTCTCTGAAATTCGATGAGGGGCGTGCGCATCGAATTGAAGCCGGTGCGGATATGCTGGTTATGCCGTCGCGGTATGAGCCCTGCGGACTGACTCAGCTCTATAGCCTGCGGTACGGCACGATTCCAATTGTGCGAAAGACGGGGGGGTTGGCAGATACGGTTATTCCATACCGGCCCTCTACGGCACTGGCCGGAGATGCGACGGGATTCCAGTTCGAAGGAGTTTCAGCGGACTCTCTGCTGGCGACAATCCTGCTGGCCTTGAAGGTTCATGCAGATCGGAAGGCGTGGGCGTCAATTCAGCAGGCTGGTATGGGGGTGGATTGTTCCTGGGAATGTTCGGCTAAGCGATATGTCGAAGAGTATGGGAAATTGAGAGGGGAGAGATAGCCTAGGGTGTCTTAAGCGAAATCTGAACTCCATTTTCCATCTCAGCCAATAGCTTGTGGGCCTGTGCGAGGTAGTAGGTTGGTTCCTGATTCTCCTTGTGAAGCGTAATCACGCTAGTGAGTGCCTCTCTAGCCAAGTCAACTCTTCCAGAGCTGAACGCGACTTGCCCAGCATGGAGGGAGCACGAAGCTGCCATGGCGTGAACGTCCACGGCAAGGCGGCTTGCTGGTGTGGCGACGAAACGTTCCAGCTGTTGCGGCATCGGGAGCACAAATCCGTCATGTCCCTGGCCAGCCAAGGCGGCCGTCGTGAGTTTTTCCATAGCCTGCTGGGTTTCGCCCATATCTGAGGTGGACTTACAGTGCGTATATGTTCCCCAAAGGTTCATGAATCCAGGGTTGTCGAGGCCTACTGTTTTAAGAGGCGAACCGGTCTGGCACCCTGAAATGAGGAGGGCCAAGCCGAGCACGCTACCGATAGATTGCTTGGAGAAGGTCTGCTTCAAGTCTAGGCTCCTCAGGTGAAAGATGCACCGCAACACTTACTGAGGGGACTGTGCAATCAATAGACCTGAGTTATGCAATCGCAAATTGCTGAATTCGTTGAAGTAAATTTCCGTGGGCACGGGTGGGATGTTGTGCAGATCGCTCAGTGTGGTGTCTTTGCAACAGAGGTGTAAGCGGGAAGTTATGAGTTGAAGATCTGAACCAGAATGCCTGTGCGGGTCGTTGCCGTAGTCTTTCGCATGATGTGTTTGATGTGCTCTTTAACCGTTTGCTCTGTAATGAGGAGGGCATTTGCGATCTCTTTGTTGGTCCATCCTTTGGCCAAATGTTCCACGACGGCTTGTTCGCGATTTGTGAGCTGGAATTTTTCGCGGGCATGGTCGGTATTGAGGTTCTGTCTTCTTCCAAGCTCTTCCATGGTGACCACCAGGCGAGCATGCTCCACACCGCCACGATCAGGTAGGCCAAATCCTCGAAGCAATATGGGTTGGCTCGGATCTCCGCTCACTCGTTTGAGTTCAAATTGCTCCCAATCTTTTGCTTCAGTGCGAACATGAAGTGCCTTGATAATTTCCCCACAGAGTTCGGTGAGAGCCGTTGGCAAAACGCCGTGGGCTGATCGAGCAGCCGATCCCGCCTGTTCCGCGGCATTGATTTTTTTAGCCAGCTCCGTTGCCTGACGATTCATGTGGAGCAGTTGCATGGCGGCTGTTAACACGACAATTCCTGAACCGGCACGTTGGTCGGCAAGGCCATCTGATTGATCGGCGTGCTGAGTTGATTCAGTCATGGATTCTCTTTACGACAGACTCGGCAGTATTGCTAGACAATTGAACAAACTCTGATAGAGTGCAGCGAGTGAAGCGACACTAGAAAGAGTACCTAACCCTTTAGGGGGAGTCAACACCTACGTTAGTGAATATTGGCCTACATCATCGGTATTGTTCGCCTCGGAGGTATTCCCTATAGTTTAGTGCGATTGGAAGAAGAGTAGCGCGAGTTGGGTCAGCTACTATCGAGAATCCAATTCTTAAGTTGTGGATAGGGAAGCCAAGGAATTAATCCTTATTAGAGGGGAGGCGCGATGTGGGACAGATAAGCTGGGAATGGCCGATGACCGATTGTGGGGAAAGTCATAGGGATCGAGTGGCGATGCTGAGACCTATTCCTTATGAAATGACTAGGCCTGCGGATGAACCTGCTCAATCAGGTCGTGAAGGCAAGGCGCTTTCTTTGAACATCAGCAGTGGGGGAATGCTCATACTGATGGAGCAGGCCCCTTCTGTAGAGCAGGTATTGAAGGTCTTTGTGCCGACTCCGGTTACGGTCGCTGAGACGCCTACGCTGGCTGAAGTCCGGTGGGCAAGACGCGTCCCTTTTGGAAAAGGGGTTGGCCCGTACCTGGTGGGCCTCAAGTTCATGTTTTGAGTGAATAGTTTTTGAATCTAGCTTCGTTGTGCGACTCTCTCCGAGTGGGTAAGAGGCTCAGTGAGGTATGGAAATCTTGGTCGGCGGTCGGTTAGGGAAGTTGAGGGTAGCGCGGATGCAAAAATGGTATATTGTCATGGCTAAGCCCCGCCAGGAACATTCCTCAACATCGTTTCTTGGTCAAGCAGGGATTGAGACCTACTATCCTGAAGTGAATGAGTGTTTTACCGTCGGCGGGAGGCGGCGCTTTCGTCGTTCGGGCCTGTTCCCAGGCTATTTTTTCGCGCGTTTCGACTATGAACGAGAATATCGGATTATTTCTTATTCCCGAGGGGTCAGAAAAATAGTGGCTTTTGGACATACTCCAGCTGAGGTCGATCCGAGTCTGCTTCATGAAATACAGGAAAGCATTCGAAAACGAGATGTCGTACAAGTGCCGAGTTTTAGGCCGGGTGATGTGGTTCGAATAAATAGCGGACCCTTTGCTGGAATAAGAGCAGTATTCGAGTCTGCAATGCCGAGAAAAGAGCGAGCTGTTGTATTATTGCATGTGCTTTCATGTCAGAGTCGGGCAGTCGTGCAGTTCTCGGACATCGAGGAGTTTTCAGAGGCAGTCTAGGCGGTAGGTGATTTGGGGGACAGAGTTTTGAGAGAGGTGGTGCCTCGGATGGGCGGTAGCTTGTCTTGTTTGTCCGCCCCTGCTAAAGGAGTTTACAACGATGCAAAGGATTAAAGCTTTCGCTGTGATCGTCGGGTTAAGCATCTGTGTATTGCTCGGCCCAGCATTGGCAGTTCCCCAGGACACAGATGTCAAGAGAGGAGTAGCCTCCCCCTCTACAAAATCCACAGTAGGCTCAGGAGACAAGTCTCTCTTGATAGTTACGCCAGAGTATATTATTGGGCCCGAGGATATTTTGGAAATCACTGTGTGGAAGAATTCAGATCTTTCCAAGCAAGTTCAGGTACGGCCGGATGGCAGAATCTCTCTTCCGCTCCTGGGCGATATTTCGGCCGTTGCCAAGACGCCTGTGCAATTGGCTGAAGAGATCTCTACGGGGCTTAGGGCCTACATGGAGAATCCAACCATTTCGATTATGGTGAAGGAAGTAAACAGTTATCAGATATATGTCTTAGGGGAAGTCAATAAGCCCGGTAAATTTCCGCTCAAAAGCAAGACCACGCTTTTGCAGGGGATCACCGTGGCCGGCGGATTTACGCCGATGGCGGCCAGGAATAAAATCGTTGTATTTCGCTTCTCCAAAGACGGGGAGGGCTTGACTAAACTCAAGGCAAGTTATGACGACATCGTTGTGCGCGACGGATCAGTTCAGAATATGGAGTTGAAGCCCGGCGATCAGATTGTTGTGCCGTCAGAAACGATGGTAATTCTGCCTAGTCGTTAGTGGGTGGACAGGTTGTTCTTAAGTTCAGCGAGCGATCAAGTATTGGCGATTTGCCGCATGTGCTGTAGTTGAGATACTTGGAGAGGTAAGGCGACGATGACAGTATGGACTTGGGCGTTGGCTCGAAATCTTGCGGCTGCGGCGGTTCTGATTTGTACTCTTAGTGGGATAGGGGGTTGCTCTCCGCAGAATATCCAATATCAGGGCATGTCCGTTCCCCCGACTGAGTTTCTCATCGGGCCGGAGGATGTTCTCGTCGTCACTGTCTGGCGCAATCAAGAGTTGTCGAAAGAAGTGATCGTACGACCCGATGGCAAAATTTCTTTGCCTCTGATCGGCGACATCATGGCCGCGGGATTGTCCGCGCAAGTTCTTTCGAAACATGTGGCTGATGCACTGGCGGAGTTTATGTCCACCCCGACGGTCTCTGTCCAAGTAAAAGAGATCAATAGCTACCACATTTTTGCAGTCGGTGAGGTTGGGAAGCCTGGGAAGATTCCTCTCAAGTCATTCACCAGTGTGGTGCAAGGGATCTCGTATGCTGGAGGGTTTACGACGTTTGCTTCCCGTAATAACGTGCACGTGCTTCGTATGGTGAAGAATGCCCAAGGGGAGACCAAACAAGTCATGATTCCCGTGCCGTATCTTGATATTGTGCAAGGGAAGAATCTGGAGGCCAATTTCATTCTGAAGGCTGGTGACGTCATTGTTGTACCGTGATGTCGGCCGGCGGATAGCTAAGGCTGTTTTATTGATCGGGCTGGTTACCTGGTGGTCGACGGGACCTTCCGCGTGGGCCCAAACAATCGTCATTCCAACATTGTCGGTCTCAGAGACCTATGACTCAAACGTGTTTTACACCCCGAAAACATTGCTGAGTCCCGGTTTAAAAGCAGATGACTTTATGACTACGGTGATACCGCAGATCAATTTTGCTCACGCCGGCCCGCGTGTAAATGGCAGTTTTTCTGTGGGGGCTAGCATTACGAAGTACGTGAATAATCCCAGTCTCGACTACACTGGTATCAATGCCGCTGGCCAGTTGGATTTGAAGCGCTGGGCCAATAGTTTTTCGCAGCGTATTTCGGCCTTGTCCGTTCGAGGGACCTATCAGTTTACGCCGTCATTGAGCGGTTTCGGGGCAACGACCGGCGGGGCACTAGGAACTGGCTTTGGAAATACTAGTGTCACCTCTCCGGTTGATGCGGGACTCATTACAAACCGTGTGTCGATGCATAATATGAACGGTGGTATTACCGGAGGATATGACCTCTCCAGAAATACTTCACTCACGGCCAGTTACAATTACACAAAGCTTACGTTCGGGAACCAATCGGGTGGGCTTAATAATCAGCTGTTCGATACAGATGGCCACACAACAATGACCGCACTGACTACAAAGATATCGCCGACGGACTCCGTGGGAACTACCGCGACCATGTCTCACTTTATTCAGGGGGGAGCCTCAGGCGGGGGGTCAGGTTCGTTTACGACCATTTCAGGGACGGCGAACTGGGCAAAACTCTGGACAAAGCAACTAAGCACGTCCCTTGCTGGAGGCGGAATTTTTACCCTTCCTATTGAATCAGCCGTTCCAGGTCAATCAATCAAGTCGACTTTCGCACCGACTGGGACGGTCAGAATGACGTACAGTTCGTTTTCGGAGGGGTTGCGGGCAGCGGGGGCGGCGCCGGGGCCGTTCGATAATTTGCCGAGGGTGGCCGGCAGTCTGGCCCCAGGAGGCGTCATTGCACCAGGCGCCTTCACGACATCGCTGAGCTATAACTTCAGCATCTTCCCGAGTTACGCCCTTAACGCAGGGCCAATGAAGACGCATGTGGTCGGTGTCAATGCCAGTGCTGGAATTACCTCTAAGCTCACGGCGCAGGCCGGAATGAACGTTTCGCATGGCAGTACGAGCACGCCTGCCTCGAGTTTTGACACGCTAGGCGCGACGGCCGGGGCCAGCTACCTCTTGGGGCCGGTAATGGTCAATCTCACCTATAACTGGCTGTATTTTTCAAACTCGTTTGCTCAAACAGCTCAGACCCAGGCTGAATATGCCTTCTCGAAAAAGATGATCATGTTGTCGCTCTCCTACGCCTTCACGAGTCAATCGTTCTTTCAAATGGGCGGATTGGGGAGTCTTGGGTCTTCGGAATCCACAGAGGGTGTAACTGTTCCCTCTGGCGCAGCGACAGGAAGTGGTTCTTCTGGATCCGGCGTATTAAAGAAGGAGTAAGAGATTGTTTACGGGGTTGAGTACTCCTGAAGACTATTTCAGGGCCATAAAAAATCATAAGTGGATGATCGTCATTCCGATTGTCGTCTGCGTTGGTCTGGCGGCGCTGCTCTGTCAATGGTTGCCCAAGAGTTATCGCTCCAATACCCTGCTCTACTATCAAGAACAGAAGGTGCGGGGCATAAAGGGTGTCGATGCCCCGGAATCGGGCGGAGACGCGAATCGGCCGGATCTTGCAATGGGGACACGTATCGATGCCCTCAAAGAAGTTTTATATCGGCAGGATTTGTTGACGCAAGTAGCAGAGGAGTTTCATCTGTACGGCTACTATAAAGAGAACGCGACGCCGGCCATGGACAATAGTGTCGCATCGGCCCTGAGGCAGCTTGTGAAAATCGAGTCGCAAGGCAGCGGTCTTTTAAAAGTGTCTTTTTCAGATGCGGATCCGTTGATCGCCAAAGCAGTGACGGCAAGATTCGCCGACCTCTTCATTCAGGAAAACACAAAGTCGAGGACGGCGATTGCTCAAAGTTCGACAGAGTTTTTGCAACACGAGTTGGATGTTTTAAAAGGGCAGTTGGAGGTCAAGGAGCGGGCAATCGCTCAGTTCAAACAGTCCCATCTCGGACAATTGCCTGAGCAGATGGATTCAAATATGCGCGCGATCGATCGGCTTGAGAATGAGATGACGGCGCAGCAAGAGATGGATAAGACCTTGAATCTTCGTCTCGAGTCTGTGGACAAGGCCATCAGGGAATATGAGGATCCTTCCAGTGACGTCAGTCCCAAGCGGGCTGAAAAGGACCCTCGACTGGTCAAGATCAGGGAGTTGGAGCGGACACTGGCCGGCTATAGGTCAATGTACAAGGAGACCTATCCGGACGTCGCGCGGGTAAAGAATGAGTTGAGCCAGATTCAAGCGATGACGACAGAGGAGTATATCGCGCTGTATATCGAGCCCGAGGCGGCCGAAATCGACGGGCCGAAGAAGCCGAAGCGGAAACCCGTCGATCCATATAAATCCGAATTACTCAAGCAGCGGGAGGACTTATTGCGTGAGCAGGAATTACTCCGTCTCAGGCAAGCTCGCATCACCTCGGATATTAGAAAGTATGAGTCGCGAATCGAAGGCACAACGGTCCATCAGCAAGAACTCATGTCTATCCAACGGGACTACGACAATCTCCAGAAAAATTATCAGTCGCTTCTGGAAAAGAAATTGGCGGTTGGCATGGCCGGAGATCTCGAGACGAAGCGGCAAGGCACGCAGATGCGCATTGTGGAACCTGCCAGTCTGCCTACATGGCCAGAGAAGCCGAACTTGATTATGGTCATGCTGGGAGGTCTGGCTGCGGGCTGTGCGTTCGGATTCGGCAGTGCGATCGGCGTTGAAATGCTTCGCCGAGGATTCGTGTCGGCCGAAGAGGTCGAAGTCACGCTGGGGTTGCCGGTCTTTGCGGTAATCTCTCATTTTGAGTCGGCTTGGCCGGGGGGAGCGAAACTGACGGCAGAAACAGCCCGCCGTAAGGACCGGTTGCTGGCTCTGCCAGGCAGGCGGAAAGAAGGACTGCTCGTCGCGAACGGAGGCCCCCTGGCTGAGCGTGGGCAGGTTTCGGTAGGGCCGGAACTCGTCGCGATGTGGTATCCAAGGTCCGCGGTAGCAGAGCAGTATCGAGTCGCGGCAACGAGAATAGGGTTGATGGCAGGTCAGCAGGAAAGCACCGTGATCGTTATGGCGAGTGCGCTGATGGGAGAAGGAAAGACGTCCACCGCCCTCAATCTCGCCCATGTCTTTGCCAGAGACCTCAATAAGAAGACCGTGTTGGTGGACTGTGACTTGAAACGCCCAATGGTGCATGCCTATGCCGGGATGGAACTCGGCGTGGGATTGAGTGAAGTACTACTCGGAGAAAAGCAGTTTGAGGAATGTCTTGAGTATCATGAACAGCTAGGGGTCTGGATCCTTCCCGCTGGCATTATCCAATCTGGAATCGCGGCCTTAACTCACGTGGATCGGCTCTCCAAACTCATCAGCAATTTGCGCGAAAAATTTGAATGCATTGTACTCGATGCGCCACCCTTGTTGCCCGTTGCCGAGTCTCTTTTAATTGTGAGAATGGCAGACGTTGTGGCGCAGGTGATTCGCGCCCGCAGCACTCCTCGCGATGCCGTCATGAGTGCCATGAAAATGGTGGGGCAAGAGCGGCCGATGGGGGTGATACTAAACGGAGTGGAAGAGCAGGATTCGCCGTATTCATACTATAGCTATGGCAATAAGGTCTATGAACCTCACCGTACCCAACTCAGATAGATCACGCACGGAGAAACTGGTGATCTTGCCTGTCGATCATGCCCCAAAGGCGATCTTTAGGGTGCCTGGGGCGCGTCGGCGAATCCTGATATTAGGGGTTGGGTCGCTGGCGAACAATCTGTGCTCCGTGCTGGTATCGAGGAGCAGAGTATTTACCGACGTCATCGGTTTTCTCGCCAAGGAAAGCGCACAAGTCGGTACAGAGTTATCCGGTGTGAAGATTCTGGGGACCATAGACCAACTTCTTTCGGTGGTTGAACGCGATCGGGTTGATACGATCGCGGTATGTTTGGAGGATCGCCGAGCTGTGCTTCCCGTCCAAGTATTGCTGGACTTGAAGGGGATGGGAGTCGACATTTGGGATGGTAATCATCTCTATGAGGAAGAGTCCGGTCGGCTTTCAATCGATGACTTGAAGCCCAGCGCGATCATTTTCTCCAGAGAGTTTAAGCGAGGCATCGTTGTCAGAACGATGAAGCGTTCGATCGATCTGCTGACCGCATCGATAGGTCTTGTGCTTATCCTTCCCCTCTTGGCCGTGATCGGGATACTCATTAAGCTGGATTCTCCTGGGCCGATTTTCTATCGCCAGGTTCGGGTGGGCCTTCGCGCGCAGCCCTATATGATCTGGAAGTTTCGCTCTATGTTTACGGATGCGGAAAAAGGGGGGGCCAGGTGGACATCGGAGCGGGATCCCAGAATCTCACGGGTGGGGTGGTATTTACGAAAGTGGAGGCTCGATGAATTACCGCAGCTCATCAATGTCATTCATGGCGAGATGAGTCTCGTGGGGCCACGTCCTGAGCGACCGGTCTTTGTTCAGGAATTGAGATCGGTCATCCCTTTTTATGACCTCCGGCATGTCGTTCGACCGGGAATTACCGGATGGGCTCAAACTCAGTTTCGGTACGGAGCCTCGGCGGAAGATTCCCACGTAAAGCTGCAGTATGATCTCTATTACGTCAAGTACCTCTCTCTGCGGCTGGATCTTCGCATTCTGATTGAGACCATACGAGTCATTCTGCGAGGAGAAGGTGCGCGATGAGCCTGGCAGCGGAGAGGCCCATTCATTGTCTTTCCTTTGACGTCGAGGAGCATTTTCAAGTTTCGGCATTCTGGTCGGACGAGAGACGACAGCAATGGGGGCAGTACGAAAGCCGGGTCGAGAGAAATACGCGATTACTGGCGGACCTCCTCGCGACGCATGGAATGAAGGCCACGTTTTTTATCCTGGGATGGGTGGCGGAGCGGCATCCAGACCTGGTCAAGTCGCTGGCGGCTCAGGGGCATGAGGTGGCATCCCATGGATATGGCCATGAATTGGTGACGACTCAGTCTCCGGAGCGATTTCGTCAAGATGTGCGAATGGCCAAAAAAATCTTGGAAGACCTGATCGGAAGTCCCGTCGTGGGCTATCGAGCGCCCAGCTTTTCCATCACCTCCGAGACCGAGTGGGCGCTCTCGATATTGGTCGAAGAAGGATATCAGTACGATTCCAGTGTGTACGATCGATTTCATCGGACGGAAAAGGAGACGCGTCCGGGAGAAATGTTTCAATTCTGCACTTCGGCAGGTGCAATCTGGGAGGTTCCCCCGTCAACATATAAGGCACTGGGATTTCAGATTCCTGTGGCGGGAGGGGGATACTTTCGGTTGTTCCCTTATGCGGTATCCAGAGCGTTGCTCCAACGGCTCGAAAGTCAGGGATCCACGCTCGTCATGTATCTCCATCCCTGGGAGATCGACCCTCAACAGCCTCGTATGAACGGATCGTGGCTCTCACAGTTTCGGCACTATCTAAATCTCGATAAGACCCAGGTTCGATTGAAGCAGTTGCTTGCGGATTTCAAGTTTGGAACTATTCGAGACATCGCTGTCTTCCAGAAAGAAATGGGTAGAGCAACTTGTCCTGCGGAGTCTCCTGTTGCGTTTCCCAGCTGACGCCGAGGCGTCAGGAATTCCGGGTTCACGCTCATCGAAAGTTAGCATTGCCATCAAACAAGGATCGCTACAGCCTCTGTGCGCTGTAGTGATGCGATCTGCCGGCTATCGGCTCCGGTGCTTTGAGAACAGGATCCAACCCATAGTGCGTAACCAGTGAGGTGTATGCCGTGAGACATAGCTCATCCCTTGTTGTCATCGAGCCAAACAAGAGTTGGTTTGACCTGAAGTTGAGGTCGTTTTGGGATTATCGTGAATTGCTCTATTTCTTGGCTTGGCGGGATCTCAAAGCGAGGTACTCACAGACCGTGATGGGGTTGGCCTGGGCAGTGGTTCAACCGTTGTTCATGATGCTGGTGTTTACCGTTGTATTCAGTAAGATTGCACAATTGCCATCCGATGGAATCCCGTATCCTTTATTTGCATATGCGGCATTGGTGCCGTGGACCTATTTTTCCAAGAGCCTTGATCGGGGCGGATTCAGCGTCGTGGCCGAGTCAAACTTGATTACGAAGATATACTTTCCTCGGCTGATCATCCCTCTTTCAGCGACCTTGGGTGGTCTCCTGGATTTTGCGATCGCCTTTCTGCTGTTGATTGCCATGATGCTATGGTTTGGAGTGCTTCCGACATGGAAGCTGGCAACGGTTCCGCTGTTCTTGGCGCTGACGGTCCTGGCGTCACTGTCCGTGAGCCTATGGTTGTCAGCCTTATTTGTGAAGTATCGTGATGTTGCGGCGCTGATCCCGCTCTTAACCCAGGTCTGGATGTTCGGATCCCCTGTTGCCTACTCAGCCAGCATGGTCCCTCAAGAATGGCAGGCGTTCTATAATCTCAATCCGATGGTTGGGGTAATAGGGGGATTTAGATGGGCACTATTGGGCACCCCTGCGCCGGACCCGGTGTTTCTGGCGGTGAACATCGTGACCATCTCAGTGGCTCTTCTCTTGGGGATGGCATACTTCAACCGGATGGCCAATACGTTCGCCGATGTGATTTAGCTACTCAAAATCCAGCATGAGCGATAGGATAAGCTCAGTAGTTTAGCGTGAGCATTGATCGAGGGTAATTCTGTATGGGTAATGTCGCAATCCGAGTTGAACAGCTCTCCAAAAAATACGAAATCATGATTGGCAAAAGCCGAGGGGAGTCAGGCCTCGCCGAACGCTTTACGCAAGGCGTTCAGCGGATGCTGCGGATGAAGGGCGCCCCTCCATCTTCCTCGCCGAGACGAGAAGAGGTGTGGCCGATTCGCGATGTGTCATTTGAAGTAGAGACTGGGGATGTCGTTGGGATCATCGGACGAAACGGAGCGGGGAAGAGCACCCTCCTGAAGCTTCTGTCTCGGATCACCGAACCAACGAGCGGTCGTGCGCAAATGTTTGGAAGGGTCGGGACATTGCTGGAGGTAGGAACAGGGTTCCATCCTGAATTGACGGGACGCGACAATATTTACCTGAGCGGCATTATCCTAGGGATGAAGAAGGCCGAAATTGACAAGAAGTTTGATGAAATCGTCGAGTTCTCGGGGATCGACAAGTATATCGATACCCCGGTCAAGCGCTATTCCAGCGGGATGTATGTTCGTCTCGCATTTGCGGTCGGCGCGCATCTGGACCCGGAAATCTTGATCGTGGATGAAGTCCTGGCCGTCGGGGACTCGCAGTTTCAGCAGAAATGTATGAACAAAATGCATGACATCGGGGAGAAGGGGAGGACGGTGATCTTTGTCTCTCACAACATGTCGGCCGTCGCACGGTTATGCAATAAGGCCATCTTTCTCCAGGGTGGCCGGCTCGTGAAGCAGGGGCCCACACATGAGATCGTAGGGGAATACTTATACAATTCCGGTGCGCTGACCGGGTGTCGGGAGTGGCTCGATCCGACGAAGGCCCCTCAAGACGATATTGCGCGTCTGTGCGCGGTGCGAGTGCGGACCGAAAAGGGGATCGTCACCGATACCGTCGACATCGGAGAGGCCGTCGGGGTCGAGCTCGAATATGAAGTGCTTCAGCCTGGCCATATCTTGGTGCCGAATTTTGGGTTCAAAAGCGACGAAGGGGAGACCCTCTTTGTGTCTAATGATCGTGATCCAAACTGGTTACGGCGTCCCCGTCCTGTGGGACGGTACTCAAGTACGGTATGGGTTCCCGGGCACTTTTTTGGTGAGGGAACGGTCATCGTGGGGGGCGGCTTAGTACGAGAGGCTCCATTCCATGAGCATTGTGATTATCCGGAGGCGGTGGCTTTTCATGTGACTGAGAGCAACGAGGGGATTACGGCTCGCGGCGATTATACCGGTGACATTCCGGGGAAAATTCGACCTCTCCTGAAGTGGACCACCAACTCCAATTCTTCTAGGGATAGCCAATAAGTTCGCCTCCAGGATTGTTCAGCGCGGCGAGATCTCTTCCCCGCGCAGGCGAACAGCAGCGTGGCTGCCCCGTTGCCTGAACGCGGGTTCGACTCATGTGTATTCGTGAGTTCAGGGCGAGAGAGGGATTGTCGCAGAGTTGGGTATGCCCTCGCGTTGAGGCATCAGGAGAAGAGAATAGCGTGCTGTTCTTGTCGGGCGCACTGAACGCAGTCTGCGAGCGAGTCGAGCTGATTTTCAACTAAGGAGGACGGTCATGAAGGCAGTGATCCTTGCAGGTGGTTTGGGAACCCGGCTATCCGAGGAGACCACGCTGAAGCCAAAGCCGATGGTTGAAATCGGCGGGAAGCCGATCTTGTGGCACATCATGCAGATTCATGCGGTGCACGGGGTGACGGAGTTTGTGGTCGCGCTCGGCTATAAGGGAGAGATTGTAAAAGAGTACTTCCTGAATTTCGTCGCGATCAACAACGATCTCTCGATTGACCTGTCGACCGGGAAAGCGACCATTCATGATGGCATCCAGCCAAAATGGACGGTCCATCTCGTCGATACAGGTGCAGGAACGCAAACAGGCGGACGGGTCCGTCGCCTCAGGAAGTGGCTGGGGAACGACGAGATGTTTATGCTCACCTACGGGGACGGGGTGGCGGATCTCAATATCACGAAACTCGTGGAATTTCATCGGTCTCATGGCAAGCTAGCCACGATGACCTCGGTGCGGTCGCCTGCGCGCTTCGGGCGCATCGGGTTTGACGGCGATAGTGTGAGGGAGTTCTTCGAAAAGCCCGAGGCCGGGGAAGGGTGGATTAACGGGGGATTCTTCGTGCTCAATACAAAAGCGCTCGACTATATTTCTGGCGATGACACAATTTGGGAGCGCGATCCTGTCGAACAGCTGGCCCACGAGGGACAGATGATGGGTTTTAAACACTACGGGTTTTGGTCGTGCATGGACACGCTGAAGGAAAAAAACTACCTGGAAGAACTGTGGCAATCCGGTAAGGCTCCATGGAAAGTCTGGTAAGCAGCTGTGAAAGCTGATTTCCTTGTAATTGGCGGCGGCGTCATCGGCCTAAATGTTGCCAGAGGGCTTCGACGCAAATTTCCTGATGCCTCAGTACATTTGCTTGAGAAAGAGGCTGACTGCGGGCTTCATGCAAGTGGCCGAAACAGCGGCGTATTACATGCCGGATTCTATTACTCTCCAGAAAGCCTTAAGGCTAAGTTTACCTGGCAGGGGAATCGTCTGCTAACGAAATACTGTGAGGCAAAGAATATTCCGCTAAACAGATGCGGGAAGTTAGTCGTTGCCAAGGATCATGCTGATCATGCCGGGCTAGATGAGTTGCTCCGAAGAGGGCGGGCGAACGGGATTCCGATTGAGGAATTATCCGAGAAAGATGCCAAGGCTATTGAGCCCCGAGCCAAGACCTGTGAACGGGCATTGTTTTCTCCCGCAACGTCGACTGTTGATCCCTCCAAGGTAATGCAAGCAATGAGGCAGGACGCTGGGGAAGAGGGGGTTCAGATCCATTGTGGGGTTCGCTATCTAAGATCGGCCCAGGGACGTGTGATGACCAGCCAGGGTGCCTATGATGTTGGGTATGTAGTGAATGCAGCTGGACTTTATGCGGACCGCATCGCCCGCGATTACGGGTTTTCTGAACATTATCGCATTCTGCCATTCAAGGGACTCTATCTTTACTCAAACGAGCCAGTCGGATCGATCCGTACGAATATTTATCCAGTGCCGGATTTGAAGAATCCATTCCTGGGTGTTCATTTTACGGTTGCTGCCAGCGGAAAAGCCAAGATCGGTCCGACTGCCATCCCAGGATTCTGGCGGGAACAGTATGCAGGCATGGCAAACTTTCAATGGGATGAGTTTATCGAAGTGGCCATAAGAGGATTGGGTTTGCTCGCCAATTCTAATTTTGACTTCAGAAAACTTGCGATAAAAGAAATGGGAAAGTATTCACGATCCAAGATGGTTTCACTCGCCAGTGAGCTGGCAGAAGGTGTCAAGCTTGAGCATTACCAGACTTGGGGGACGCCGGGAATCCGCGCGCAACTTGTCGATATAAAGAAACGTAAACTAGAGATGGATTTTGTTTTGGAGGGCGATCGCGATTCAATGCATGTGTTGAACGCAGTTTCTCCAGCATTTACTTGCGGGCTTCCGTTTGCTGAATACGTCTGCGAGCGTATTCAGACCATATTGAACTGAGGGGACAATTATGAGGATTCTTATTACGGGGAATATGGGCTATGTCGGGCCAATGGTGCTTCGTCGTTTGCGGGAATCATTCCCAACCGCGGAACTCATTGGGTATGACGCTGGGTACTTTGCGCACTGCCTCACAGGGGTGTCTCGTTTTCCTGAGAGCCGGGCGGATGTTCAGTACTTCGGGGATATTAGATCCATTGCGCCGGAAATCCTTCGAGGCGTGGATGCGGTCGTTCATCTATGTGCGATTTCGAACGACCCGATGGGAGCGCTGTTTGAAGAGGTCACGCTGGATATTAACTATCGGGCGAGTGTTGATCTTGCCAAGAAGGCAAAGCAGGCTGGCGTGAAAAACTTTGTCTTCGCATCGAGTTGCAGCGTCTACGGTTTTGCCGAGGGCGGTCCTCGGCGAGAAGAGGATGAGGTCAATCCGCTCACGGCGTATGCTAAGTCAAAAGTATCTACGGAAAAGGAGCTCGCCTCGCTCGCATCGGACACGTTTACCGCCACGTGCCTTCGATTTGCGACGGCCTGTGGGATGAGTGATCGCCTTCGGTTGGATCTCGTGCTGAACGATTTCGTGGCCGGGGCCCTTGCCTCCAAGCGAATCAATATTTTGAGTGACGGCACTCCCTGGCGTCCCCTGATTCATGTCAAAGACATGGCGCGGGCGATCGATTGGGCCGTCCAGCGGGACCACCGAGACGGGGGAGCCTGTTTGACTGTGAACGTGGGGAGTGACGCGTGGAACTATCAAGTGAAGGATCTTGCCGCTGCAGTGGCCAAACTCGTCCCGGGTGTGGAAGTGTCGATCAACAAGGATGCGCAGCCGGATAAACGATCCTACCGGGTCAACTTCGACAAGTTTACCAAACTGGCGCAAGGGTTTCTTCCGGCCGTGGACCTTCAGGGCGCTGTGGTCGATCTTCGGGATGGCCTGATGGCCATGCGGTTCCAGGATCACAACTTTCGCACGGGCGAATTCATGAGGCTCGTGACATTGAAGCGGTTGCGCGAGAACGGTCATCTCTCAGACGCTCTCGTGTGGATCAATCGGTGAATTGATGAATCGGCGTTGCGCCGTGCGTAACGGGGTCGCGGTGTGTGGCTCAGGTCGAAGGAGTGCGGAAAAGGGAGGCATCTGATGGGGCAATCACAGTGTCGGTCATGCGGAACAACGTTGGCGCACACCTTTGTGGATCTTGGCATGTCTCCATTGGCCAACTCCTATATCAAACCGGAACAGCGCAGCCGCATGGAACCGTTTTACCCGCTGCATGTGTACGTGTGCTCCTCATGTTTGCTGGTGCAGCTGGAGCAGTTTTCATCGCCGCACGATATCTTTTCCGACTACGCCTATTTCTCCTCATTTTCTGATTCCTGGCTGGCTCATGCCAAGCGGTATGTCGACATGATTGCGGATCGCTTTCAGTTAGGCCGGGACTCGAAAGTGGTCGAGATCGCCAGCAATGACGGGTACCTGCTTCAAAACTTCGTAGCTCGTGGAGTGCCTGTTCTGGGAGTGGAACCGGCGGCCAATGTGGCTGAAGTGGCGAAGCAGAAGGGCGTCAATACCACGGTGGCATTTTTTGGCGAAAAGACGGCACGTGGTTTTGTTACAGATGGGTGGGGGGCGGATCTGATCATCGGAAACAACGTGCTCGCCCATGTTCCGGACTTGAATGACTTTGTCAAAGGACTGAAAGTGCTCTTGAAGCCGACGGGGCTGATTACGATGGAGTTTCCCCATTTGGTTCAGCTGATGGAGCAGAACCAGTTCGACACCATCTATCATGAGCACTTCTCCTACTTCTCCTTCCTCGCCGTCGAAAAGGTATTTGCTCGCCATGGGATGACATTGTTCGACGTGGAAGAACTCCCGACCCACGGCGGATCGCTTCGAATCTATGCGCGCCATGCACAAGATTCGTCGAAGCCGATCGGAGCCCGTGCGCAAGACTTGAAAGCGCGGGAGGAGAAGGCCGGGTTTGGCCGGCTCGATCACTATCTTTCCTTTGGTCCCCAGGTCGAGGCGACGAAACGAAAGCTGTTGTCTTTTTTGATCGCCGCCAAGCAGGAAGGGAAGCGCGTCGTAGGCTACGGAGCTCCGGCAAAGGGGAATACGTTACTCAATTATTGTGGTGTCCGAACGGATTTCATCGACTATACGGTGGACCGGAGTCCGCACAAGCAGGGACATTTTCTCCCCGGGGTCCATATCCCGATTCATTCACCGGAAAAAGTCCGCGAAACTCGGCCGGACTATCTGCTGATTTTGCCGTGGAATCTTCGCGAAGAAGTGATGGAGCAAATGGCGTTCATCCGTGACTGGGGCGGGAAGTTTGTTGTCCCGATTCCAGAGGTCAAGGTTTACCCGTGATTTTCCGTGAGACTGCGCTGAAGGGCGCCTACGTGATTGAGCCGGAGCGGAAAGAAGATGACCGCGGTTTTTTTGCGCGGACCTGGTGCCGGGATGAATTTGCGTCTCACGGGCTCAGTACGGCACTGGTGCAGTGCAATATCTCATACAACCACAAAAGAGGCACGCTCCGAGGCATGCATTTTCAAAAGGCCCCGCATGCTGAGGTAAAGCTGGTTCGTTGCACGGCGGGAGCGATATTCGATGTGATCATCGACCTTCGCCCAAGCTCCCCTACCTACACGAGACATGTCAGTGTCCTACTCTCAAGTACGAATCGGCAGATGCTCTATATCCCAGAAGGCATGGCGCATGGCTTTCAAACATTGGAAGATAGTACAGAAGTGTTTTATCAAATGTCCCACCGGTACGATGCGCTGAGCGCGGGAGGCGTTCGGTGGAATGATCCGCAATTTGGGATTGCATGGCCTCCGGCTACTCGGATCATTGCCGAACGGGACCAGCAGTACCTGGATTTCATTCCGGAAAAGGGATTGTCGTGAATCCTCAAGGGGGCAAAAGCGGAGCAGACCTGATGCCGGTCGGGAGCGAGATGCACCGATGGGCGAGCGAGCTGTTTCCGATCTGTCGAAGTATCACGGGAAACGGCGTGCGGGAGACGCTGAAGCAAATTGCGAAACGGATTTCTCTCACTGTTCATGAGGTCCCGAGCGGCACGCAGGTGTTTGACTGGAAAGTGCCTTTGGAATGGAACATCCGGGACGCCTACATTAAGAATGTGCGCGGAGAGCGAGTGGTCGACTTTCAGAGATCGAACCTGCATGTCGTCAGTTATAGCCAGCCGGTAAAGCAACGGATGGCACTCTCCGATCTCAAAGAGCATCTGCACAGCCTCCCGGATCGCCCGGATTGGATTCCTTATCGCACCTCCTACTATAAGGAGAGTTGGGGTTTCTGCCTGAGTCATAACCAGTTGCTGTCGTTGACAGATCCCGAATACGACGTGTGTATCGACGCATCGATGACCGAGGGAAACCTGACCTACGGAGAATGCTTTCTTCCGGGGCAGTCTCAGGATGAAGTGCTCATTTCAACTCATACCTGCCATCCCTCGTTGGGCAACGACAACTTGTCGGGTATTGCCGTGGCTACGTTCTTGGCTGAATGGCTTCAGGCGCGACCGCGCCGCTACTCCTATCGGGTCCTGTTCATCCCGGGGACGATCGGGTCCATCACCTGGTTGAGTCAACATCAGAAGGATGCGTCGCGCATCAAGCACGGTTTGGTATTGACGGGAGTCGGCGATGCCGGCCCGATCACGTATAAGAAGAGCCGCCGGGGCGATGCTGAAATCGACCGGGCCATGGCCCACCTGCTGAAGCAGGGTGGAACACCCTATTCGATCTGCGATTTTATTCCCTACGGGTACGATGAGCGCCAGTATTGTTCCCCAGGATTCAATCTGGCCGTCGGCTGTTTCAGCCGGACGCCCCACAGCCAATATCCCGAGTATCATACATCGGCGGACAATCTTGACTTTATGAAGCCGCAGGCGCTTGCTGAGTCCTTAAGCTACTGTGAAGCCGCGATCGAGGTGCTCGAGCAGAATAAGACCTACCTCAACCAGAATCCCCACTGCGAACCGCAGTTGGGGAAGCGCGGACTGTATCGGGCGATCGGAGGGCAGGCCGGAGAGAAATCCATGGAGATGGCCATGCTCTGGGTGCTTAATCTCTCTGACGGCCACCACACATTGCTCGAGATTGCCGAACGGTCGCATGTGTCGTTCGACCGAATTTCTCAAGCGGCGAAGACGTTAGAAGACCATCGATTGCTGGCCGAAGCCTAGAGGGTTGTTGCCCTCGCGCTTCCGCCGGATCGAGGCCTATCAGCCAAGACGATGCTCGAAGCAGGCGGTAGGACCCATTTGGCTTGGTGATCTTGCAGGGGGAGGCGCGGAACGGTATCGAAGAGTCGATTATTTCCGAGCGACCCAGCCAAGACCGATGGGGAACCTGCCGGCGAGTCGTCGGTGGAAAAAAGGGAATGATGGACGCGTGCAGAGAACTAGTGAAGTCTGTTGTGCGGGTAGCGGTCCCCGCAGACTTCCGGATGGCGGTCTTTCAGGGGAGACAACAGATCCGGCAATGGCCGCATGACGTCAGCCAGTGGCTCTATGATCGTCTCCCCGATGCCTATGTGCAAGCCGCACAATTCAAACAAGCCCATGGCCGCCGCTTGAACTTTGCCGCGCCCGCGACGTTCAATGAAAAACTACACTGGTTGATCCGGCACCATCGCGATCCCGTCATGACGCAGCTCGCGGACAAGTATGCCGTGCGCGACTATGTGGCCGCCCGTCTGGGATCGTCCTTCCTCAATGACCTCTATGGCGTCTGGGACGATCCAAACGCGATTCCCTTCGACGCGTTGCCGGAGTCATATGTGTTGAAGGTAAACCATGGATCAGGACAAAATATCTTCTGTCGAGAGACAGCGCGCCTGAATAGGCCCAAGATTAGAGCCCAATTGGCTCAATGGCTGCGGCGCAGCGAGTACTGGCACTCACGGGAATGGGCCTATAAGGATATTCCTCCACGCATTCTGTGCGAGCGATTGCTCAGCGATGAGCAGGGAAACGTGCCCGCCGACTATAAGATCTTCTGTTTTAACGGTCAGCCAGGAATGATTCAGGTCGATATCGACCGTTTTGCCGAGCATCAGAGGGATCTGTTTGATTCCGAATGGCAACCCTTGCCATTCAGCTTGGAGTATCCTCCAACCGGACAAGCCATTCCGCGTCCTGCCACGCTCGATGTAATGTTATCGGCAGCCAAAACCTTGTCGCAGGGTTTTCCATTCGTGAGGGTTGACCTATACAGTATTCGTGAACGAGTGATTTTCGGAGAAATGACGTGGTATCCAGAGGGAGGACTTGGCCATTTTATGCCCGAGTCTGCGGATCGGGCGCTGGGAGATCTTCTGAATTTGCCTGCGCGTGAGCAGGGGCGAATGTCATGAGAGTCCGGCACCGTTTCGAGTCCCGGCACGTCAGCGTGGCGGTTGAGAGACTTTTGGCAGCGGTCGCGGCCTCATATGGACTCACGGCTTGAGAACGCATCGATACAGCAGTTGGAGAGTGAACCTATGTCAGACGTCAACACCGTCAATCATGGATCGGGCGTGATCGTCAGAGCTGCCAACCTCATTCTGGGCCTGTTTGCCGGACTCTGTCTCGGCCTGTTCCTGCTCGTGGTTGTGCGGCATGGGTGGTCCTGGCATTATCTCCTGTTTCTCGCGTTTGCCGGCTTCCTGGCTGGCAGTCTCAGACTTCCCGGTCCCACCCGGGTGAATCTGACATTGATGCTCTGTTCATTGGTGGTGTGCTGCTATCTGGCGGAGGCTGTGTTGGCACTCAACCCGGTTTCGCAGCAGCTCTCGATGTTCGGTGCGAACTGGTTGCCGAAGGCGTTCGGAGATAATGCCGGAGCAGAGAGAATGCAGGCGGAATTCGCCAGGCAGCAACATGTGGAATTCGATACCAGAAGTCGGCTCTCCGTGATCAAGGATCTCCGGCAGCGCGGGCTGGATGCCTGGCCGAACGTGCCGGCAACAGCCTTGTATAAGGACGGGTCTTCCAGCGTATCACTTTCTGCCATCACAATAGAGGGTGCCAGTGCTATGCCGCTCGGCGGTATCGCAAATAAGCTCACGGTGTTTTGTAATGAGAGCGGCGCCCATACGATTTATGACACTGATGAACACGGGTTTCACAATCCCAGGGGGGTGTGGGCGACTTCCGGACAGAGCATTGCCGCAGTCGGAGACTCGTTTGTGCAAGGAGCCTGTGTCCCGACTGACAAAAACTTTGTTGCGTTACTGCGACAGCGGTATCCTAAGACGGTGAACGTCGGGCGGGCAGCCAGTGGTCCGCTCAGTGAATTGGCCTCGATCAAAGAATATGTGAGCATCGTCAAGCCTCCAATAGTGTTCTGGTTTTACTTTGAAGAGAACGACTTGCAGGAGGATCTGCCGCGAGAAGAGCGGGACCCCATCCTGCGCAAGTACCTGACAGCAGGGTTCAGTCAAGGGTTGTTCGGCAAGCAAGCAGCAATCGACCAAGCCCTCATCGCTCACATTAACGCAGCCCAGAAGTCTCAGGGGGTGATCGGCCGGATGTGGAGCAATTTCTCCGAGCCTCGCTCTGCGGACGAACTCTTCCGGCAGCTAGAATGTCGGGTGAAGCTCACCAGTCTTCGAGAGACATTCACGTCATTGCTTGGGCAAGGGAGCGGGGAGCCAGGCGAACATGATTTGCAAGCGCATCCCCCGGTGCCGGAGGAAACGATCCATCTTTTCCGGAACGTGCTGGAGGAAGCACAACGTTCGATACAAGCCTGGGGCGGTACTATGGTGTTTGTCTATCTCCCGCAGTGGGAGCGGTATGTCGATGTGCAATACGCCAGTAAGGATCGGGATACCGTGCTCACGCTGGTCCGTTCCCTGGACCTGCCGATCATCGACATGCATCTCGCGTTTGCCGCACATCCGGATCCTGTGAGCCTGTTTCCGCTTCGCTGGCGCGGCCATTACACGGAAGAGGGGCATCGGCTGGTGGCAGAGGAACTGATCCGGTTCACCTCACGACAGCCGGGCGTGCTTCAGGCGGATGCGGCGGACTGGGAACCGGCGGGCGCAGGGGTGCGATGAATATGTCGAATACTCTCTGGTCGCAACAACGGGTGCTGGTCACCGGCGGGAGCGGCTTTCTCGGAAGCCATCTCTGTCGCCGGCTGGTTGAGTGTGGCGCGGAGGTGCATGCTACTTCGCGCGTCGAGCGGGCGCAGCGTGACTCCGAGCCGCGCTGGCGGCAGGCCGATCTGGCGGACTTCGGCGTGGCGCGCCGGCTCGTGTCGGAGGTACGTCCGGACATCGTCTATCATCTCGCCGGATCCGTGACGGCTGTTTCCGGCAAAGAATTTGTGCTCCCCACCTTCCACAGTCTTCTGACAAGTACTGTCAACCTGCTGGCTGCAGTCACAGAAATAGGTTGCCGGCGCGTGATCTTGTGCGGGTCTCTCAATGAACCGCAGACTCAAGAAGGAGAGGTGACCCCAAGTTCTCCTTATGCGGCGGCTAAGTGGGCGGCCAGCGGTTATGGCAGGATGTTTCAGGCGCTCTACGGAACACCGACGGTTATTCTACGCACGTTCATGACGTATGGACCAGGGCAGGATGTCAGAAAACTTATCCCATCGGTTATCGTATCCTTGTTGAACGCCGTGCCTCCGCAGCTATCCAGTGGACAGTGGCGCGCCGATTGGATCTATGTTGACGATGTCATCGAAGGATTTCTCGCGGCCGCCCATCGGCCCAACATTGACGGCTCGACACTCGATTTAGGGTCTGGGCAATTGAGAACTGTTCGCTCGATCGTGGAGCAAGTAGTGACGACCATGCGCTCATCGGTTCAGCCTGAATGGGGAGTATTGGCCGACAGACCCTTTGCACCGAACTGCGTCGCCAATACAAGAGACTCTTGTGAAAAGCTTGGATGGCAAGCCGCGACGTCATTTGAAACAGGGTTGCGCCACACTGTCGAGTGGTACCGCTCCAACCGTTAGGCCGTTAGCAGGTAAAGGCAGCCTCGTAGTGAATAGACTGATACCCATGAAGAAAATATTGTCTCGGTTCGCTCATTATGCCAATTCCACTTCTCCAGGGCCAGAAGAAGCTCAGTGGTATCATCTCTGGTCGATCGGCATCTATACCGGCTCGTCGCCTGCGGCGCTGGCGCCGGCCTCCGGCGTCAAGAATCCCGTTCTAACGCGGGACGATGTGACCGACGTGTGCGCGTTGATGGTGGCCGATCCGTTCATGATCCACGTCGCCGGTACCTGGTACATGTTCTTCGAACTGTATAACCGGCGCAGCCATGGCGAGATCGGCTGTGCGACCAGTCCGGACGGATTCACGTGGACGTATCAGCGGGTCGTGCTGGCTGAGCCCTATCACCTCTCCTACCCCTACGTGTTTGAATGGCAGGGGGAGTACTATATGATGCCGGAATCGGTGCGGGCTCATGAAGTCCGGTTGTACAGGGCGCGCCGGTTTCCTGATCAATGGGACTGTATTGGAACCATGCTGAAAGGGCATGGGTACGCCGACTGCTCGATCCTGCGCGACGGCGACCGGTGGTGGATGTGGGCAGAGTCGAGCCAGGGGCGGTGCGATACCTTGCGGCTGTTTTCTGCGACCGATTTATTGGGGCAGTGGGAGGAACACCCGCGCAGCCCCCTCATCGAGTGGAATCCTCATCTCGCGCGCCCGGCCGGCCGTATGGTGAGGGTCGACGGTCGCCCAGTCCGGTTTGCGCAAAACTGCTTCCCGGACTATGGAACGGAAGTGCGCGCCTTTGAGATCACGGAATTGAGCCGGACAACCTATGCAGAACGGCCCCTGGGGCAAGGCGCGATTCTGGGTCCGGGCGGAGCCGGATGGAATCAACACGGGATGCATCATGTCGATGCCCATCGACTGGACAACGGGCAATGGATTGCCTCGGTCGACGGGTGGAGAAAAGTCGCCAGTTTGCTTGATAACATAGATCCCTCGAAAATGTGGCTTGGGAAACAGTCAAAGGAGCATCAATGACGCATCTGGTGCGCGCGGCCGATTGGATCTTGTCCGGGATCGGGACGGGCATGATTCTGTTCGTCGCCTATCTCGCAGCCACCCATGGGTGGGCTCCGCACTATGTTGTGTTAGGCCTCATGGGGCTGGGATTGGTTGCGACCCGGTGGCTGAATCCTGCCGCGAAGATCAATCTGGCGCTGGTCGTTTTGTTTTCGGTGCTCTCGCTCTATGCCGGTGAGCTGCTGCTGGCCTTCACGGCCTCGGCCCGCGCCAATTTCGAGCGGAATCGCTGGCTCACGTTCCCCAATGACGCGACTCCGGAATCGACTCAAGCGCGACTGAAGGAGGATTCCACGGCGAAGCCCTCGTTCGACCGCCGGGACAAACTGCAGGTGATTGCCGATCTCGAACGTGAGGGGCGTCCCGCGTATCCGGCCGTCGTGCCCCACGCCGTCCTGACGTGGGACAATCCCGATTCCATGAGGACGCTTCGTGCCTTGTCCATCGACGGCGAGGAAACCTTGCCGCTCGGAGGTGTCGCCAATGTGCTCACCGTGTTCTGTAACGAGAGCGGAGAGTACGTGACGTACCACAGCGGCGAGCACGGCTTTCACAATCCACCGGGTCTGTGGACCGATGACCGGCCTGCAGTCGTCGCGGTAGGAGATTCGTTCACGCACGGCGCCTGCGTGCCGACAGAGGACAGTTTTGTCGGGGTGATTCGGGCGCGCCATCCGCGGACCATTAATCTCGGCATGGATGCCAACGGCCCGCTCATGATGCTGGCTTCATTAAAAGAGTACGGAGCGCGCGTCCGACCGAAAACGGTCCTGTGGTTTTATTTTGAACAGAACGATCTGAAGGATCTGGAACATGAACGGCATAGCCCTCTCCTCGGGCGATATCTGACGGGAGGCTACAGCCAGTCGCTGTGGGACCGGCAGGAGAAGATCGATCAGGCCTTGAAAGCCTACATCGAGCAAACCCGGCAGGGGCTGGGCACACCAATCGGACTGGAAGAGACGATCAAATTGCATCATGTTCGACAGATAGCCACTCGATGGCTTGCGGGCCGGCAGGAGGTCGATGCCGTCCGCGTGAGCGAGCTGTATTTCTCTGCCGAAGTTACGGAAGAAGAGATGCAGCAGTTTCGCGACGTGTTGGTCGAGGCGATGACCACGGTTCGCGGCTGGGGCGGGGAACTGCACTTCGTGTATCTTCCGGAGTGGGCCCGCTATGCCAAGCCGGAGGTTGCCGACAAGAATCGAGAGCGGGTGCTTCGGCTGGTCGCCGATCTGAAGCTGCCGCTGATCGATCTCCATCCGGTCTTCGCCGGTCATCCGGATCCTGTCGGATTGTTTCCGTTCCGGCGCTCGAACCATTACAACGTCGCCGGGCATCGTCTGGTGGGGGAGGCAGTGCTTCGCGCGTTGCAAGAGACCGAAGCGGGGGCTCAGACGATCCCTCCTCGATCATCAGCCGGTGGGACTTCACTTAATACAGGACTGCTCTAGACGAAGAGGCCAGCATGCTTCCCGCCCTAAGGCGCCGTTTCACCAGGTTTAAGGTCTATCGGGTTGCGAGAGCGATCTATTGGCGTCTGCCGCAGATCGTCAAGGAGGCGGAACAGGGGGATTGCGAGGTCACGTCTCTTCTCCCAGAGGGATCGTCTCGCGGGACGGTGCTGCTGTCGCACATCAGGGGCGACTTCTTGAACCACCCCGACCGCCCTGTTCCTAACACGCATACGAACTTCTGGACGGCGCTCGATATGGCCAGGACGTTCTTGGAACTGGGCTATCGCGTGGATGTCATCAGTTTCGGGAATCACGATTTCCTTCCGAAGACGGGCTATGACGTGATCATCGACACGCGATACAACCTTCAGCGGCTGGCTCCGCTGCTCGGCCGGGATTGCCTGAAGATCCTGCACATCGACACGGCCCATATGCTGTTTCAGAACGCCGCGGAGGCCAATCGATTACTGGATTTACAGGGGCGGAGGGGCGTCACCTTGCTGCCGGTCAGATATGAGCGGCCCAATCTTGCTATCGAACATGCCGATTGTGCGACGATTTGCGCCAACGACTTCACCATCGGGACCTACCGCTACGCGGGCAAGCCGATCTATCGAGTTCCGATCCCTGCCGCGCGGCTCTGCCCCTGGCCGGACGGGAAAGATTTCTCCGCCGCCCGGCGGCATTTCCTCTGGTTTGCCAGTCATGGGATGGTCCACAAGGGGCTGGATCTCGTGCTGGAGGCGTTTGCCGGGATGCCCGAGTATCGCCTGACGATCTGCGGTCCGGTCGAACAGGAGCCGGACTTCGTGAAGGCGTACCGCAAAGAACTGTTCGAGACACCGAATATTCACCTGCGCGGGTGGATCGACATCGACAGCCGGGAGTTCCTCGATCTGGCGGATCGCAGTATTGCGCATGTGTTCACATCGGCCTCGGAAGGCGGCGCCGCGTGCGTCATCGAGACCATGCATACGGGGCTTATCCCGATCGTCAACTACGAGTCCAGTGTCGATGTGCACGATTTCGGTGTGCTCCTCAAGGGCGTTTCGGTCGAGGAAATTCGAGACGGTGTCCGGATGATCGCCGAGATGCCGGCGTCGATGCTGGAGGAGCGGGCGCGCCGCGCCTGGGAGCATGTCCGGGCGCAGCATACCCGCGAACACTTTTCTCGGGTCTACCGGCAGACCATTCGAGAGATCTTACGGGAGCATGGTCGCCCTTGTTAGGTCCGGTTGTTGATTGCAGCGGTTCAACGATGGAGAGCCTGGCCCTGTCCATCGGGCCTGTCTCACATCGATAGTTCTCCATGGTAAATGGGCAATGGAATACCTGCATGGGTAGGTGCGCTGCCTTGGAGAGAAAAAGGAGGAGCCATGACACCCTTTCAGCGTCCGAGTCGCCGATTGAGTCTGATGTCGGCGGTCAAATCGTCCCGGCTCTATATTCTTGGATCCGCCATCAAAGCCGCAGTGTTGGAGGTCCGGCGGAACTTGAATCAGGAGGTGCTCAATCGAACGCTAGTGTCGCTCGAACCGGAGGGGTCACCCAAGGGCACAGTGTTACTCTCGCACGTCATCGATGCTTTCCTGCTGCCTCCGGGGAAGCCGATCCCGCTGGATCACCACCACCATTGGGTGGCGCTTCAGATGGCCCAGACGTTCTTAGACCTCGGGTATGGCGTCGATGTCATCAACTTCCACAACAAGACCTTTTGGCCCAGGCGTGACTACGCCATGATGGTCGATACCCGTTGGAATCTTGAACGCCTGGCTCCCGTGTTGAATGCCGACTGCATCAAAGTGTTGCATATCGACACGGCGCATCCGCTGTTCCAGAACGAGGCGGAGGCCCGGCGTCTGCTTGAATTGCAGCAGCGCCGGGGTGTCACCCTGAAGCCCTGGAGATTTGAGGTCCCGCATCTCGGCATCGAACATGCCGACTATGCGACGATGAACGGGAACCGGTTCAGCATTGAGACGTTTCGATACGCGGGGAAACAGATCTTTCCTGTGCCGGTCGCGGCTCCGGTGCTGTATCCGTGGCCTGACAGCAAGGATTGGGATAGCTGTCGCAATCACTTTCTCTGGCTCAATAGCGGGGGGCTTGTTCACAAGGGGTTGGACCTGATTCTGGAAGCGTTCGCCGAGATGCCGGACTGTCATCTGACGGTCTGTGGTCCGATCAAGCATGAAAAGGCCTTTGAGCGGACGTACTACAAAGAGCTGTACGAGACCCCCAATATCCATACCGTGGGATGGGTGGACGTCAGCAGCGACCAGTTTGTGGCCTTGACGAAACGTTGTGTCGGAATTCTGTCTCTGTCCGCGTCGGAGTCGAGAAGCGGGTCCGTGATCGGTGGCATGCATGCGGGGTTGATTCCGATCGTCAATTATGAAAGTGGCGTTGATGTGGCTGGATTTGGAGTGCTGTTGCCGGACTCCTCGGTGGGCGGGATCAAGGCGGCAGTGCAGAGGATCGCTGCTTCTCCCTGCAGCAAGCTACAGGCGATGGCCCGGGGTGCCTGGGAATCGGCTCGTACGCACCATACTCGCGAACGGTGGACGGAGGTCTATCGGTCTGCGATCGACACGATCTTCCGGTTGCACGCCGGCAAGACCGGTGCTGACGGTCTTCCGCAAGCATCCATTGATATGGCTTCTTCGAAGCGATTCGCAGGATCCCGTGTCCCTCCCTCAATCCGCAGGGCGAACTAGCCACTGGTGCCAGAGTCGGTTCAAGGGAACTGGTGTAGTTGTGTGGTGACGGCGTCATTCCCTGGACATGCGCAGGTGATTGGTAGCCCGGACCCTATGGCGGTTCCGGCAGGTAAGTAGGGGCATGATGAAGCAATACGATCTTGTGAGAGCATTGTGCAGGCAAATCCATGAGGATTGGATCGTCAATCAGAAAGACTGGACTGAGCCGGGGTTTCGAGCCATTGCCGTGCATCGGCTAGGGTTTTGGGGGTGGGAACGAAGCGAGGGGCTGCTTCGCTCAAGCGTGCTGTTGCTCTATCGAGTTCTCTGGCGGTATGTCAGAAATCACTACGGGATCGAGATTCCCCGCAGCACGGTCATCGGCCGCCGGTTCCGGATTGCGCATCAAAGCGGCATTGTGCTTCATCCCCATGGCCGCATCGGAGATGATTGCATCATCCGTCAAAACGTCACGATCGGTGCGGTGACCTGGGAGCGGTTTCAGGACGGGCCTCAGATCGGACACCGGGTCGATATCGGCGCCGGGGCCGTCATTCTCGGCAAGGTCACCATCGGGGATGGCGCCAAGATCGGCCCGAATACCGTGATCACGACGAATGTTCCGGCCGGCGCGACGGTATTTGTGGAGGCGCCCCGCATGATCCAGATGAAGAAATGCTAGGTCCGGGAGGGGCATCGTAGTACTCTCCTTCAGTGAGGAGGCCGCACGTCTGCGGCGCAGATGGCGCATAGAATGTCTGACCAATTACACGACCGAATACGCGATACGGCGGCGCTCACGGCCCGCGCCGATGAGCTGCGGAAGTCCGGCAAGGCCGGGGACGCGATTCCTCTCTATCTCGAAGCGCTTTCCGATCCGCCTCAGGCGGGTCTCTGCTTGAAACTCGCGCGGAGTTACGAGGAGTTGGGCAATATTCCTGAGGCCTGCCGCTGGGCGCTGACGGTGGTCGATGCCGACGACGATTTCACCGCGTGGCAGACGGCCGGCAGGCTGGTGCAGCGTTATGCCAACGTTTCCGGGCCGAAGCTCCGCTCTGCCAAGGTGGCGCTCCTCGGAAGCTATACGACTGCTCAACTTGGGCAGATGCTGAGTTTGGCCGCAAGCCGACGGGGGATTTCCATTGAGGTTCAGGAAAGCCAGTACGGGCAATATGAGCAGGAGATCATCGACCCGAACAGCCGCCTCTATGCGTTCGATCCGGACTTCGTGGTGCTGGCGGTGCATGAGGGCGATCTGCGGCTCCCGGAGTACAGCGCCGCGCCGGAGGAATCGATTCGGAGCGAAGTGGCCCGCTGGACCTCGCTGTGGCGAACCGTGAAGGAACGTTCCCGGGCGAGGGTCGTTCAGCACAACTTTGCGCTCCCGTGCGACGTGCCGGCGGGCCATTTAGCGGCGCGCCTTCCGGGGTCCCGCTATATGATGGCGCAGGCCGTCAATGCCAGGCTTGGCGAAGAAGCGGGCAATGCGGTGTCGATCGTCGACTGCGAGCGGCTCGCATCGTTTGTGGGAAAAGCGCGGTGGTTCGATCCCCGCTTCTGGCATCTGGCGAAACAAGCTGTCGCGCTGCAGTCGGTCCCGGTGCTCGCCCGCCATACGGCGGCGGTCATCGGCGCTGATCTGGGATTGAGCCGGAAATGCCTGGTCCTGGATCTGGACAATACGCTGTGGGGCGGCGTGATCGCCGAAGAAGGGCTGGCCGGCATCAAATTGGGGAACGGGGTCGACGGCGAGGCGTTCGTCGCCTTTCAGGAGTACATCCTCAAATTGAAGCACAAGGGCGTGATTCTGGCGGTCTGCTCAAAAAACAATCACGCCGATGCGCTGCAGCCGTTCGAGCAGCATCCGGAGATGCGCTTGAAACGTGAGGATATTGCGGTCTTTGTTGCCAACTGGGAGCCGAAGCCGCAGAATATCCGCAGGATCGCGCAAGAACTCGGGATCGGGCTGGATGCGCTGGTATTCGTGGATGATAACCCGGTCGAACGTGAAGCGGTGAGGCAGTTCGTCCCTGAGGTCGAGGTGGTCCCGCTTCCTGACGACGCCTCGTACTATGTCAGAGCGTTGTCACAGTGTTTGTCGTTTGAAACCAGTTCGTATACGCAGGAAGATGCCGCGCGGGCCGAACAATACCGGGCCCGGGCGCAAATTCGGGAGCTTGAAGCGACGGCGGGATCCATTGAGGAGTTCTATCAAAGCCTTCATATGCAGGCGATCGTGGCGCCCTTCGATGCGTTGCATTTGCCCAGAATCGCCCAGCTGATCGGCAAGACGAATCAGTTTAATCTCACCACGAAGCGCCACGGGATGCCCCAGCTGGAGAGTTTCGTCAGCGATCCGACTTGCGTCCATTTGTACCTGCGGCTGCGGGACCGTTTCGCCGACCATGGGCTGGTGGCCCTGGTCATTGCGCTGCAGGAGGGGGCGGTGCTGGACATTGATACCTGGCTGATGAGTTGTCGCGTGATCGGCCGCACCGTCGAGGCGACGATCATGGAGCACGTGTGCCGGCGGGCCGAAGCGCTGGGCTGTACGTCGTTGCGGGGAACCTACGTGCCCAGCGAGAAGAATGCGATGGCGGAAGAGGCCTATGCCAAGCTGGGATTCGATCTGGCGAGCCGGGCCGGTGGCCGAGCGACATGGACCTACGATCTGTCGGCCAGGGGGCCGATCGTGAATCAGTTCATCAAGACCGTGGATGCGTGGGAGGTGGCGGATGGAGGTGCATGAACAGCTCGAAGGACTGTTTCGCGAAGTCTTCGACGACGAGAAACTGGTGCTGACCGATGAGACGACCGCGCGCGACATTCCGAAATGGGATTCGCTTGCGCATATCAATCTGATGTTCAGCATCGAGCAATCGTTTGGGGTGCGGTTTAAAGGGAATGAATTGGCAGAGATGAAGAACATCGGTGAGCTGAAAGCGTTTCTCGTGAAAGGGCGGTAACGAGTCGATTCCAGCCAGGGGTGCCGACGGCTGCCCGGTGGACTGGTTGTCGGGCGTGGAGATGTCTCGGTGGTTCATGTGGCAGAGCGAGTGTGAGTGACGGGAGTGATGGCATGATTCCGCGGGTCACCATAGGCATACCGATCTACAAGCGGCTGGAGTTTATCCCTCAGGCTCTCCGCGTGGTTCTTTCCCAGGACTATCCTGAGATCGAGTGCATCGTGTCCGACAACGGCATGAACGGGAGCAAGGTGGCCGACCTGGTCGCCCGCCACTATCCTCGACCGTACCGGTTCCGTCAGAATCCGGAAACGGTGATCGTCAGTGAGCATTTCAATCAGATTGTGCAGGAAGCCACCGGCAAGTATTTCATCCTGTTCCAAGACGATGACGACATGAGTCCGAATTTCGTGTCCGACCTTGTCGCGCTCCTTGAGCGGCATCCCTCCGCTGCTGTCGCCGTCTCCCAGCAGGAAGCGGTCGATCCTGGCGGGCGAGTGCTGCGCAAGTCGGTGGACGTGGTGCCCGAGATTCTGTCCGGCGAGGACTTTGTCACGGCCTGGTGCCAAGGCTTGTACAAGTTCGAGACCTTTGCGACGATTCTGTCCCGCACTGACGAGATCAAGGCGTGCGGAGGCTATCCGTTTTTTCCGACCGGGAACGGAATCGACGATGCGTTACTCTTGAAGTTATGCCTGGGGCGGGCTGTCGCTTTCAGCACAGGATGTACATTTCGAAAGCGGACCTATGAGACCAGCATGGGATTTTCGTGCAATTACCGGGCGCTGGTTCAGGGAAGCCGGAGATTTTTGAACTTTCTCGATTCCGATTCCGTCCTTCTGCAGTACGCACGCAGCCACCCGGATCAATATCGTGAGGTCAAACGGCTCATCGTGAAGATGATCTGGCAGACCAATTTTGACCGCTGGAACACGATGTACCGGGAACGGGAATCGCCCGCCGAATGGGCGCGTTCGGCCTTTGCGATGCCGTTCATTCCAGAGTATTACAGCCGCGTCATATCGGCGCTGAGCTACGCGTTGAGGGCTTCCGTGCTGGGCAAGGCGAAGCGCGCGCTCCCATGGGTGCATCGCATCTATCGGTCGCTTAAACACACCATGAGCTAGGCGCGAGTTCTCGGTTGTTTCGAATCGGGATCGGGTGACATTGCTCCGTTCCAGTATGCTGCGTATCGGACCGGTGTTTGGTCCGGTACGGCATGACCACGATGCCCATGTTCTGAGAGGGGAAGATCGCGTATGTGCGGTATTGTCGGCGTCGCGGGTTCGCACCAGGCGGCATGGGTTCAGGAGATGAACGGCATGATCGTTCATCGGGGGCCCGATGATCAAGGGATCTATTCGAGCCCTGCGGGGGACGTGTCTCTGGCCATGCGCCGGCTCAGTATTCTGGATCTCGAGGGCGGCCATCAGCCCATGAGCAGTCAGGACCGGTCTGTGTGGATCGTCTTCAATGGAGAGATCTACAATGCGCCTGAGTTACGAGCGGATCTCGAGTCCCGCGGCCATACATTCGTCACGGCCCATTCCGATACGGAAGTGCTGCTCCATCTCTACGACGAGAAGGGCGAGCGCATGGTCGACGACCTGAATGGCATGTTCGCGTTTGTGATTCACGATCAACGCCGCAACCGGCTGTTCGGCGCTCGCGACCGAATGGGCATCAAGCCGCTCTACTACTCCATCGAGAAGGGTTCGTTTGTTTTCGCCTCCGAGCTCAAGAGCCTCCTGGTCTCCCCGCTGGCGCGGTCGCGGACGGTCAATCGCCAGGCGCTCTCGCATTTCATGCAGGTGCTGTATGTGCCCGGGGCGGAAGCCATCATCGACAATGTCTTCCGGGTTCCGCCAGGCCATTCCTTTGTCTACGATCTGAAGCACCATCGATTCACCCTCAGTCGGTACTGGCAGATCGACGGCACGTGCTTTGAGGACCACGATACCCAGGAATGGTCGGAACGCTTGCGGTCGGAACTCCGCGCTGCCGTGCGCCGCTGGACGTTGAGCGATGTCCCGATCGCTTGTTCATTGTCCGGTGGAATTGATTCCTCGGCGATCATTGGCTTGCTGGCTGAGCAAGGCTTCCCGCAAGTGCGCACCTATTCGCTCGGTTTTGCAGGCGAGGAGGAGCAGGCGTGGAACGAATTGCATTTGGCGCGGGAGGTGGCCGATCGCTGGGGCACGCGGCATCACGAACTCATTTTGAATCCCACAGACCTTCTCAATGATCTCGTCGAGATGGTGTGGCATTTGGATGAGCCCTACGGGGGAGGGCTTCCGGCCTGGTACGTCTATCGTGAGATGAGCAAGGATGTCAAAGTCGGGCTCAATGGGATGGGGGGCGACGAGCTGTTCGGAAATTATGAAAAGTTCAGGCGCTTTGAGGATGATCCGGTCCTGCACGCCGCCGTCACCCTTCGTCAGCGCTCCAGGAGCGGCGCCGATGCGCTTGCGCTCTGCGCGAGTCCGCTGGGGGCCCTCAGTGATCGCCTTCCAGCGTCCTGGCCCGTCATCGGGCGAGGCCGGCTGTTCTCCAAACTGTCCGGCCTGTTGGAGACCCCGTTTGGATCGTATTACCGCGCCAATCTGGACTGTGCGTCTGACGGACGGACGGAGCAATTCGTGCGGTGCGGCCAAGACGGCCAGGGCGGTCAGAGCACCGCTGAGTATTTGCAGCAGCTGTTCGATGCCTCGCGCACGCGAGATCTTCGGACCGGTCTGGCGGCGGTGGATTTTCACACCCAGCTCGCTGAAGAGTTTCTCTTCATGACGGACCGTTTTTCGATGGCGCATAGCATTGAAGCCAGAACCCCGTTCCTCGATCATCGCCTTGTCGAACTCGTGTTTCGAATCCCTCCATCGATCCGGACAAAGAGCGGCGATCCGAAGTATCTGCTCAAGCGCGCCGTCAGCGATTTGCTCCCTCATGCATTGCTGACGGCACGAAAGCGAGGGTTTACGATCCCCATCGGGTTGTGGCTGCGGGGGGCTCTTCGCCCGCTGGCCGAGCGGCTGCTGGCGCCGGATCGGCTGACGCAGCAAGGCTTGCTGCGCCCCGAGTTTTATCATCACTATGTGTCGCCGCATCTTGAAGGCCGGGCGGACTTTGCTGTGCATGTCTGGGCCGCGTTGATGTTTCAACTCTGGCATCTCGTATTTGTCGAAGAGGGCTGTACGAAGAAGCCCTCGTTCACATGGAAGGACTTATGCTGATGCGGGCCGGCGATCCGCGCGGCGAGAGGCGAGCATGAAAATCGTTCATGTGACCACGGAGGACATCAGCGGCGGGGCTGCTCGAGCGGCAAATCGGCTGCACACCGGGCTCCGCAACATGGGGCACGAGTCCTCGATGTTTGTGGCCAACCGACGAAGCAAAGACCCGCATGTCACGGCATTCGATGCGTCAATGGACTGGGCCAGCCGCATCCGCCGGCGAATCCGTCGTGAACAGGTGACGCGCGACTTTGCTCGATACGCCGCGTCGCGGCCTGCGGGATTCGAAATCTTCAGCGACGATCGCAGTGAATTCGGAGGGGATGTGGTCAAGCATCTGCCCCCCTGCGATGTGCTGAATCTTCACTGGATTGCCAGGTTTGTCGACTACGAGGCGTTTTTCTCCGCGGCTCCCACACGGACTCCCGTTGTCTGGCGGATAGCCGATATGAATCCGATTACCGGAGGGTGCCATGTCGATGAGGGGTGCGGGCGCTTTCTGACCGGATGCGGGGCCTGTCCCCAGCTGGGATCGAATCAAGCGGACGACCTGTCCTCTCAGGTGTGGAGGCGCAAGCAGAAGACGTTTGGCGGTGTCGACGCCCGCCGGTTGCATTTGGTGGCGCTCAATCGATGGATGAAAGGAAATCTGGCGAATCACCCGTTTCTGCAGAAGTTTCCGGTCACCATTATTCCGAACGGCGTGGATACGAACATGTTTGCCCCGCGTGATCGCCAGTTTGCTCGAGACATACTCGGCCTTCCGCAGGATGCGACGATTCTGCTCTTCATCGCAGTCATGGCGGAAATGCCGTACAAGGGGTTTCCCATGTTGGCGCAAGCCCTGGCCGGACTCTCCGATGTGAAGAACCTCTGTGTTGTGTCGGTGGGTATCGGGAAGCCCGAGCTCGGGACCCCGATTCCGCACGTGCATTTAGGATATGTAACTGATGATCGGGTTCTGGTGCTGGCCTACAATGCGGCCGATGTGTTCGTCGTTCCTTCTTTGTATGACAACTCACCGAACACCGTTCTCGAAGCCATGGCCTGCGGAGTTCCGGTTGTGGCGTTCGAGACGGGTGGGGTGCCGGATATGGTCCAGCACGGCGTGACCGGCTTGCTGGCGCCTCGTCATGACGTCCCAAGGCTCAGGGCTTCTATTAAGGAGCTGTTAGCGGAGACCACGAAGCGAGAAGTCATGGGCAGGAAGAGCCGCGAGGTCGCGCTGCAGGAGTATACTCTCCCGCTCCAGACCAGCCGCTATGCGGGGCTGTATGAGTCTATGCTGTGAATCCGAGTCTTCAGGGTGTTGCGTGCCTGCGCGTCTTGTCTGAAATGTTGCTTAATGTTTCTTTATACGCAAACGGGTCGTATCCTATTAAAGTCAGCCGGTGAGGGCGATAGCGGTCAATCGTGACAGCAGGAATCGGGGCCACGGCGCTGCCGGCGCTAGGTCCTAATGAATGGAGCTTCTATAATGGGAAATGCAAAGAAAATGCTCGTGACGGGGTCCTCGGGCCTTATCGGGTCTGAGGTGTGTACGTATTTTGCCTCAAATGGATGGACCATCCACGGGGTTGATAATAACGGGCGGAGTGAATTTTTCGGCCCGAGCGGCGATACGCGATGGAATCAACGGCGGTTGCAGGCAGAACTTCCGAACTTCGTCCATCATGAGCTGGATATTCGCGATCGCAAGGGCGTGCTCGATCTCCTTGTCGCGGTGCGTCCCGATGCGATCGTGCACACGGCGGCCCAGCCATCGCATGATCTGGCTGCGAAGATGCCGTTCGAAGACTTTGACACCAATGCCGTCGGTACGATGAATCTGCTGGAGGCCGCACGCCGCCACGCGCTTGAAGCGCCGTTCGTGCATATGTCTACCAACAAGGTCTACGGGGATGCTCCGAACGAACTTCCGCTCGTCGAACAGGCCACCCGGTGGGAGTACGGGGATCCGAAGGATCGCGGAGGTATCACGGAGTCAATGAGGATCGACCGATCGAAACACTCGCTGTTCGGAGCGTCGAAGGTGGCGGCGGATATCATGGTGCAGGAATATGGCCGGTACTTCGGGATGAAGACCTGCTGTTTGCGCGGGGGCTGCCTCACCGGCCCCAATCATTCAGGCGTCGAACTTCATGGCTTTCTCAGCTATCTGATCAAGTGCAATATTGAAGGCAAGCGCTATTCAATCTATGGATACAAGGGAAAGCAGGTTCGCGACAACATTCATTCGCTCGATGTGGCGAGATTCATCGATGCCTTTATCGCGGCGCCACGGTGCGGAGAAGTCTACAACCTCGGCGGAGGCCGAGGAAACAGTTGTTCGATCCTTGAAGCGTTCGATCTCATTAAAGATATTTCGGGGAAAAGTATGCAGTACGATTACGTGGAGAAGAATCGCGAGGGGGACCATATCTGTTACATCAGCGATCTCAGCAAGATTAAGTCTCACTATCCCGGCTGGGACATCACGAAAAACCTCAGGACAGTGTTCGAAGAAATTCATGCTGCGTGGTCCGGTCGTGGGGCAGGCCGGTCCTAAATGTTGCTAATGGGGCCTGCTGGGGAGTGACGCGACTGTCCGGCTTTGGAGGAAGCACTATGAAGGTTCTGGTTATTTCCGCGGCCTATCCGCCTTTCCACGCAGGGGAGGCCACCAATACCTATTTTCTATGCAAGCAATTGGCGGATCGGAAGCTGGAGGTGCATGTCCTCACGTCGCAGGGGTGCACCGGAACCGGCGAGCCTGGCATTACGGTTCACCCCATCATGGATCAGTGGTCTTGGGCTGAGATTCCGCGATTCAAAGCCTTTCTCAAGCGTTGCGCGCCCGACGCGATTTATCTGATGTACCTGGGAGTGATGTACCACTATCACCCGATGATCACCTTTACGCCGACGATCGCGAAAAAGCTGTTCCCTCACGTGCCGTTTGTCACGCGGTTTGAGAATGTGCGCGCGTGCTCCGATCCTTCCCGCATGTCAATGGTCTCGCGAGTGTTCCGGAAGTATGTGGTCCAGGAATGGGCCGGCAGGGGCGGAGTATCGTATAACTTCGGCACCCTCATGCGTGACAGTGATTCGCTGATTGTGCTCTGTAAGATGCATCAGATGATCTTGCTCGAAGAACGGCCCGACATTGGGGGGAAGATGACGTTGATTCCTCCGCCCCCGAACATGCGCATCTGTGAAGTGGGCGAAGCGGCGCGTCAATCGCAACGGGCGAAGCTTGGAGTTGAGCCGGGCGATTTCGTGTTCGCGTTCCTGGGATATATCTACCCGGCCAAGGGGGTCGAGACTCTCCTGCGGGCATTTCAGATTGTGATGCGCCAAAAGGCGCAGGCCAAACTCCTTTTTGTGGGAGGGAAATTCGACCTGAATTATAACGGAGAAGACATCTATGTGGAGCAGATGTATGCCTTGTCCAAGGAGCTGAATGTCGAGCCCAATATCGTCTGGACGGGGAGTTTCAATGCAGATAGCGAGGATGGGTCGCTGTATCTTCGAGCGGCGGATGCCGGGGTGTTCACCTTCGTAAAAGGCGTTCAGTTGAACAATAGCTCATTTTCATCCATGGCCTCTCACGGCCTCCCCATGATTGCGACGAGCGGACCATGGCTGGATGAAGCGTTCGTCCATCAGGACAATGCTTTACTGTGCGAACCGAACGATCCGAATGTGTTGGCGCAGTCCATGCTGCTGATGATGGACCAATCGGAATTGCGTGAGCGCCTGCGTAAGGGCGCCCTTAAACTTGCCTCGGAGTGGTTTTCGTGGGAACGGGCAACGGAACGCACGATTGAGTTGCTTCAGGGGCACGCGTTGTCCCGTGAATCGAGAAAGATTGCCTGACGACCTCCGCTAGGCTGTGCCTGTAGACTGGTTCTCCGGGCTTTGGAAGAGCTGTTTCATCGTTCTCCCTCTTGATCCCCGCAGACTCATTCTGATGGTTGTTGCGGCAACGACGATTGAGAGGTCGATCCTGTATGGCGTGGGCGGCGGGACAGCTACTTAACTTTTTATATTTGTTCGGTTTCTCAAGTCATGTTCCTGGACATCAGGATAAGGCGCGGTATGAGTATGCTCAATAGGAAGACGTCCGAGGGGTTGAAAGGCGAGGGAGGCGCTCTGCCCGAGAATGAGGTCCCTGTCCGCCCCAAGGTCGTAGAGTTGACCACGAGCCGAATTGAAGAGCGTGCTCTGCCCGTGAGGGTGGTCGACCTCTGGCTGTTGGGTGCGCTCTATCTCATGGAGCTGTCGGTGCTGTCGATCATACTCACCGCCTATGTGATTGACAGAAAGCCGAGTGTTCTCTCGTTCCTCCTTAGTCGTCCGGGGTATCTCTTCCTGGCTGGGGTGTGCGGATTGGTTGGCGCCGCAGTGATCGTCTGCTGTCGATATGCGCCGAATGATCAGGTCAGATCTCAGGCCTTCAGGATGACCCTGGGGATGAATCTTGTCTCGGTCGTTTTGCTCTTCCTTGCCGGTGAGGGGGCCATCAGGGCTCTTTATGTAGATACGACGATGGGCGACATGTGGGGGAAATCTTACCTGCTGCCGAGGGAATGGAACAAAGTTGTCGGCCACTTTCAGGAGTCGTTTCGAAGCAAGCTCGGGAAGCCCTCGTACATGCTGTTCAATGAGACGCTTGGTTGGACCATCGGCTCAGGACGGAGTCAGAATGACCAGGGCGTGAACTACTTTAGCAGCGCAGAAGGACTCAGGAGTTCGAGCCCAGGGGTCGCTCTTGCCGATCGGCATCCCACCGTCCGGATCGCCCTGATCGGGGACTCCTATACGTTTGGGGATGAGGTCGCCTATGAGGATACCTGGGGGTATCAACTGGAGAAGCTCTTGGGGCCTGACGTGCAAGTGCTCAACTTCGGCGTCAACGCTTACGGGACAGGGCAGGCGTACCTGCGGTATCTCCAAGATGTGCGCGCGTGGCGTCCGGATGTGGTGATCTTCGGATTTGTCGATCACGATTTGGTGCGAACGATGTCCGTGTATGCCTCGCTCACGTTTCCCACTGCGACCTTCCCCTACGCAGCGCCTCGCTTTGTGATGCGAGATCAGCAGCTCACGCTCTTGAATGCCCCGCTGCCTCCACCGGAACAGATCTACTCTGCGAGAACGATCGATGAGTTGCCCTATATTGAATGGGACCGTTCCTATGTGAAGGAGGAATGGGATCGCCCGGCGTGGACCATTCCCACCCGATCTTATCTGTTCCGGTGGCTGGAAACCTGGTACCCGCTTCAAGGGGATCTGCGTCCAGAAGTGTCGGATGCTGCGATGCGAGAGGTGAACAGCGCAATCTTTCAGGCGTTTGCAAAGCAAACGAAGGCTGATGGAGCGATTCCGATTCTGGTGCATTTCCCCAGCTGGATGCAGGACTCGGATGTCCTCGATTACACGCCTCTCGGAGTGAAGATCCTGCGCTCCGCGGGGCTTGATTTCCTCGATCCCACTGACTGTCTTACGCCGATTCCTTTTGCTGACCGTGTCATGCCCCGTCGTCACTACGCTCCCAAGGGTAACCTCGCGGTTGCGCAATGTTTTCGCGAACCAGTGGCAGAACAACTCGCCAAGCGCAACAAGTGAGCCGAGTCATTGACAGGGAAGTGGCCTCTGCCTTTATGGGCGGGCAAGCAATCGTCGCAGCCGTAGATGGTTATCTGAGCTGCCATTCTGTGAGGTGGGTTTCTGAGTGACGCGATGATTCCATCCAGCCGCAGTCTTCTCGCCGGAGCCCGACCGGCTCGCGTGGGGATTTTTGATCATGTCTCACTGCGTCTCGGCGGGAGTCAGTTGGTAGTGGCCAGCATGGCGGCTCAACTATCACGGGAGTACTCGGTCGAGGTCATCCATAGCGGAAAAGGATATACGGTTGCGGGATTGGCCGAAGCTTTCGGGCTTGATTTGAGCCGGGTCAACGAGCGGATCGTCCCGGATTCGTTAGGGACGTTCTCGCTGCCAGGACTCACTCCCAGCTATGTTCGGGAAAGACTGGAGTGTGACCGCCGGCTCACGGATCCTTACGACCTGTTCATTTATTCAGGACACGGCGTTCCGCCATTTTGTGCTGCCAGGCATGGATTAGTGTATTGCCACTTTCCGTTTGAATGGCATCCAAGCCAGGAACTTTCCCGTACGGAGGGCTGGGCCCTGCGAAGCGGGCTCAGTCGCTGGGTTCGGACGCTGGGGTATACGGCTCTCTGGCATTGGCGCATGCGAGGCTATCGCACGGTGATCGGCAATTCTCAGTTTACGTCGTCGTGGATTCAGCGGCGGTGGAAGCGGGCGGCCGAGGTGCTCTATCCCCCTGTGGCGGTGACAACGGCCTTGTTGCCGAAAGAAAACATCATCGTGTCGCTCGGGCGGTTCATCGTGACGGATGGGAAAAATCATGGGCTGCAATTGGAAACGTTCCGGAAATTTGTGTCCTTGAATGGAGGGGTTTGGCGGTTGTGTTTGATCGGGTTCTGCACCGACTTGCCGCAAGATCTGGCGTATCTCGATAAGCTCAAATCCCTCGCCGCAGATCTTCCCGTGAGCTTTGTTGTGAATGCCTCCCGGGAAACAGTATGGACATATTTGGCGAGGGCCAAGCTCTATTGGCATGCGACGGCCCTTGGCGGTGACTCCAATGTCCCGCCGGAACGCATGGAGCACTTCGGAATTGCGACCGTCGAGGCTATGGGGGCCGGCTGTGTTCCTCTCGTGCCGATGAGCGGAGGACAGCCGGAGATCGTTGAACATGAGGTGAGCGGGTTCCTTTGCCGGGATGCCGAATCGTTGCTTCAGTACACGAATCGCGTGGCCAGCAATGAGTTGCTTTGCCAAGACATGGGGCGAGCGGCTCGTGAGCGGAGTGCGGCGTTCCGTCCGGAGAAATTCAATCAGCGGTTAGGCCAATTGGCTGCGGGGTTGTTGACGGATGATCTGCCCGCGGCTCTGTCAGGCGAAAAGGGCGTCCGGGCAGACGTGACGCCTAGATAAAGGGATTGATGGATATGCCATGAAGATCCTGATGGTCAGCAATTTCTATCCTCCACACTATCGGGGAGGCTACGAGGTCCGATGTAAGCAGGTGGCCGAAACTATGCAGCGGCGTGGTCACGACATTCGTGTGCTCACGAGTGTGTATGGCATGCCGATGGATTCTTCTGGGGAATTTCCCCGCCCCACGGAGGAAATCGAGGGGGTCCGTGTGGACCGGTGGCTCGATATCTATTCGTATGGGCCGCAGTCTCCGGGCAGGCCTTGGACGCTTGTACAGGCCAGGCGGCAGCTGGCGGATGCCCGGCGGTTTGCCAGGATTTTGTCTGAATTCAAGCCGGACATCGTGAATTGGTGGAGCATGAACGGTCTTGCGATGAATTTGCTCCCGATGCCTGGAGAACGGCATATTCCGGATATTCATTGGATCGAACACCCGTGGATGATCAACGAGTATGGAGCGGCCGGAGAAAAAGTGGCGCCATTTTGGGAGGGTGTGTGGAATGGGAGCTGGGGGCCCAAGCCGATTCAGCCTGTCTTGAAATGGTGGGGACGAAGATGGGAGCGACAGGTCGCCTCCGAAGGAATTCCGACCAGGCTGTTTCCGAACCAGCCCCGTCATATGGTGTTTGTCAGTGAGTTCTTGCGTGCGCTCTATCGCGATGCCGGCCTCACGTTCCCTTCTTCTGAAATCATCTTTGGCGGTGTTCCCGTCGATCGCTTTCTGGCCCCCGTGCGCCGCCATGGCATGGAAGGCCCGATCCGCCTTCTCTATGCGGGGCAGATTACTCCAGACCGCGGGCTGCATACGGCCGTGGAAGCCTTTGGGCACATACCCCCGCAGGTCCGTTCCCGTCTGACGCTTTCCGTTGCCGGAGATAATCCCGGCGAGTATCTTGATGGCATCCGGGGGCGCGTTCAGGAGCTGGGGTTAACCGGAGCCGTCACATTTCTTGGAAAGGTCCCGCACGATCGCATGCCGGACGTGTACAAATCCCATGACATTCTGGTGTTTGTGAGTACCAGGGAGGAAGGCCTTCCTCTTGTGATGGTTGAAGCGATGCTGGCCGGCTGCGCGGTGCTGACCACAGGGAGCGGCGGAGCCATCGAGGTCGCCAAACTTGCCGATTTGCCCCTCATCCCCAAAGCGGACTCCGTCACACTTGCGCACCGCCTCACGGAGTTCGCCGGCAACCCTGAGGCCTTGTATAGCGTTGCCCTACGCGGGCAGGAGGTTGCCCGCAAGGAATTCAGTTTGGACGTGATGATCCAACGGTGGGAGTCAACGATTGCCGCGATAAAAACCTCCCCGATAAGTCCGTGCGGAGAGCGCCGATGAATGTGCTCTTAGTCGTGCCATGGGATCAAGAAGTCGGCGGCGTGGCGTCGGTCGTAGGGAATGTAGCGCGACAGCTGCAGAAGGCCGGGCACCAGGTGTGGTTTCTTCATCCGGGGGAAGCGCCTTCGTTGAAGCCGACTGTGACGAAGTGGAATTTCCCTGGATACGAACTCAATCTTCGGAATCCCTTCGTTCCGGAAGCTCCGGTCAAATCTGTATTGGGGTTTGCATTCTATCTCCTTCATACCCTTCATCAACTTCATACACTCCTGGTTCGACACAATATCGATATCGTAAACATTCACTACCCGATCGGGTCCGGGGTCTACTTCTCATTCCTTCGCCCTTTGTGCCGGTTCAAACTGGTGATCTCAGTGCATGGCGGGGATCTCTTCCCTAAGGGAGTGCCCGAAAGCCGGTATCCACGGGCGCTTCAGGTCCTCATCAATTCTGCCGACTGGCTTGTCGCTCCATCCCGGAGCACTCTGAATGCGGCGTTGACAAGGTTTCCCGGACTGCAGGCCAAGTCTTCCGCTATTCATAATGCGGTTGATCTCGAGGAGTTTGATGAGGAGGAACGGGATGCGGCGCCGGGCGGGCGATTTGTTTTGTGTATTGCTCTGCTGCAGCCCAGGAAAGCCGTGGACGTGCTGATCAAGGCCTTCCGGCTACTCAGTCAGACTCATCCCGAGATGGAATTGTGGCTGGCCGGAGACGGTCCCCTTCGGGGGCAGCTCGAAGAGCTCGTCTTGCAGTTGGGCCTGACGCAAAAGGTGAAATTTCTTGGATCGCAGGACCGCCTCGGTGTCAAGAAATTGTTGCGCCAATGTACGCTTCTGGTTTTGCCCTCGCGCGCTGAACCGTTCGGGATCGCCATATTGGAGGCGTTTTCCAGTATGAAACCGGTTGTGGCATCGGCCGTCGGCGGGATTCCTGAGATTATTGAAGACGGCCATAACGGGATTCTGGTGGAACCCGAGAACCCTCAAGCCCTGTGTGATGCCATCCGAAAAGTCTGGACCGATCCTGTGCTGGCGGAACAGCTGGCCCGTGCAGGGTATGAAACCGTGAGAAAGCATTTTCAATGGGAAGTGGCTTCTGCACGGTACGAAGCGACATTCATGAATCTGCTTGGATAAATCCGCCGGCCCGCCGTAGCATGGTGGAGCCTATTGGTTCGAGGACGTTCACCAGGAAGAGAAGAAGCGTATGACAAACATTATTGGGATCTCAGCGTATTATCACGATAGTGCCGCGTGCCTCGTGCGCGATGGCGAGATTGTCGCCGCGGCTCAAGAAGAGCGATTTACCAGGAAGAAGCATGATCCGGGGTTTCCCCACCGGGCGATCGACTATTGCCTGCAGGCGGGCGGGATTCGATTCAAGGATGTCGATCGGCTGGTCTTCTACGACAAGCCGCTGGTGAAGTTCGAGCGCTTATTGGAAACCTACCTGGCGTTTGCCCCGGCCGGCCTCCAGTCGTTTCTTGCCGCGATGCCGGTGTGGATGAAAGAAAAACTGCTCCTGAAGACCCTCCTTCGGGATGAGTTTCTGAAGCATGGGGAAGGAATGGCCAAGAGCGAGTTGCCTCAGCTGCTGTTTTCAGAACATCACGAATCTCATGCCGCGTCCGCATTTTTTGCGTCCCCCTACGATTCGGCGGTGGTGCTCTGTATGGATGGGGTGGGGGAATGGGCGACGACATCGGCCTGGCAGGGGAAGGGAAATGCACTCACTCCATTGTGGGAGATTCCGTTCCCGCATTCCTTGGGTCTGCTGTACTCCGCGTTCACCTACTACACTGGATTCAAGGTCAATTCCGGCGAGTACAAGGTGATGGGGCTTGCCCCGTATGGCGAGCCGAAGTACGTCAAGGCCATCTATGAGCATTTGATCGATGTGAAGCCAGACGGGACGTTCCGTTTGAACATGGAGTACTTCAACTATTGCACGGGCCTCACGATGACGAGCAGGAAGTTCGACCATATTTTCGGCGGCCCGCCTCGTACGCCGGAGGCCAAGTTAGGGCAACGCGAGATGGATTTGGCTCGATCTGTTCAGGAAGTGACCGAAGAAGTGATGCTCCGTTTGGCCCGGACGCTGCATCGTGAGACCGGCGTGGAGAACTTGTGTTTAGCCGGAGGGGTTGCACTGAATTGTGTGGGAAACGGCCGAATCCTGCGAGAGGGGCCGCACAAAGGTCTGTGGATTCAGCCTGCGGCCGGTGATGCAGGAGGAGCCCTCGGAGCGGCCTTATCCGTGTGGCATCAGTTTGAAGGCAAGCCCCGCCTGTCGGATAACAAGCATGACAAGATGAAGGGGACCTATCTGGGCCCCTCGTTTACCAACGCCGAGATCGAGGCATTCTTGCGATCGAAAGAGGCGCCGTATGTCCGGCTTGATGATGCGGCGTTGTTCGAGCAAGTGGCCAAAGATCTTGCGGCTGAAAAGGTGGTGGGATGGCTGCAGGGCCGGATGGAATTCGGTCCGCGATCCCTCGGGGGGCGAAGTATTCTTGGGGATGCCCGCAGTACCAAGATGCAGTCGGTGATGAATCTCAAGATTAAGTATCGCGAGTCGTTTCGACCCTTTGCTCCCTCGGTGCTCCGGGAGCGGGTCTCGGACTACTTTGACTTGCAATCCGATAGTCCGTACATGCTCATCGTGGCTCCGGTCCTCGAGAAACGCCGGTGTCCCAAGACGACGACGCAAAAAGATTTATGGGGTATCGATCTCCTGAACGTTCAACGATCAGACATTCCCTCGGTCACGCATCTGGATTATTCCGCGCGAGTCCAAACGGTCCACGAAGAGACCAACCCTCGATACCATAAGTTGCTGAAAGCCTTTGAGGCGCAAACCGGCTATGCCGTGCTGGTGAATACCTCGTTCAATGTGCGAGGCGAGCCGATTGTGCATACTCCCGAAGATGCGTTTCGCTGTTTCATGCGGACGGAGATGGATGTGCTCGTGTTGGAGAACTGTGTGCTGTATAAGACAGATCAGAAGCCGCTTGAAGGGGATACTGACTGGAAGAATGAGTTTGAACTCGACTAGGCCTGTCGAAGGGACGACAGTTGTATCGTTCACGTCTGTGACAATAACCGGGAGTCCGACCCTGCCGTCTCTGTCAGCGGCAGGATCCACAGAGTTGACTCGAGCACATCCGTGAAGGCTATCCGCAAATTGACGGGTGAGAGTCCGATGAGTTCTGGAAAATAGAATAGAATGGTGCATCCTCTGCGACGCGTGTAAATTGGTTCACGGGCAATTGATTTCTGCAGCTCAACCGGTCATGGCCATTGGTCGAGGAAGAGCGATGACGTTTCCAGAAGAAGGAGTGTAGATCCATGCGGATACTGATTACAGGCGGTGCGGGATTTCTCGGGAGTCACTTGAGCGATCTTTTGATCGGCAAAGGCCACGAGGTTGTGGCCATGGACAACCTGATTACCGGACGTGTTGAAAATATCACGCATTTACTGGGGAACCCCAAGTTCAGTTTTATCAAGTACAACATCTGTGACTACATTCACATCGACGGGCAACTCGACGCGATCTTGCACTTTGCTTCCCCGGCGAGCCCGCAAGACTATCTTGAGATGCCCATTGCGACGCTGAAAGTCGGGGCGCTGGGTACGCATAAAGTGTTGGGCTTGGCCAAGGCGAAAGGAGCGCGACTGCTGCTCGCCAGTACCTCTGAGGTTTATGGCGATCCCTTGCTCAATCCGCAGCCGGAATCCTACTGGGGGAATGTGAATCCGATCGGCGCGCGTGGTGTGTATGATGAAGCGAAACGCTTTGCCGAAGCCATGACGATGGCCTATCACCGTTACCATGGCGTGGATACCAGGATTGTCCGTATCTTCAATACCTATGGCCCGCGGATGCGTCCGCACGACGGCCGGGTGGTGTCGAATTTTGTCGTGCAAGCGCTCCAAGGTAAAGCGCTGACCATTTTCGGGGATGGGAACCAGACGCGCAGCTTCTGCTATGTCGATGATCTTGTGCGGGGCATAACGGAGCTTCTGCTGATCGATTCGGACAAGTCTGTGGCTCAAAGAACCGACCGATCCACGTTCCTGACGAAGTCAGACCAGCCGCTGAAGGAAACGATGCATGACCCCGTGAACATCGGGAATCCACGGGAGTTGACGGTGAAGCAGATTGCGGAATTGGTGCTCAAGCTCACTGGCTCGAAGAGCAAGATCGAGCATAAGCCCTTGCCGATAGATGATCCCAAGGTGCGCCGGCCGGATATTCGGCGCGCCAAGGAATTTCTCGGATGGGAGCCGAAAGTCGAGTTGGAGGACGGCCTGCGAAAGACGATCGAGTACTTCCGCCAGGTCATTTGATAGCTCTGTGTCGGCAGAAAGAACCGAATGAGCGAGTCTAGAGCGAGGAGAGCGTGATGGGGATGAAAATCAGTGTCTTCGGCCTGGGGTATGTGGGAACTGTTTCGGCGGGCTGTCTGGCCTCCAGTGGGCACACGGTCTGGGGCGTCGACGTCAATGCCGACAAGGTGGCCTCGATCAATTCAGGGGCCGCTCCCATCGTTGAACCCGACATCTCGGACTTTATCGCCAAAGCTCAGAAGCAAGGGTTGTTACAAGCCACGGTGTCATCGGCTGAAGGAATCCAGAACACCGATGTCTCGTTCATTTGCGTGGGGACGCCGAGCCAGGCCAACGGCAGTCTCGATCTCACGCACATGAAGCGGGTGTGCGAAGATATCGGCAAGGCGCTGCGCGACAAGAAGACTCCGCATACGGTGGTGTTTCGAAGCACGACTCTGCCGGGAACGACGGAGGACGTGGCGATCCCCATTCTTGAGAAATTTTCGGGAAAGACGGTCGGTAACGGGTTGTTTGTCTGTTACAACCCCGAGTTTCTCCGGGAGGGAACCTCGGTGAAAGATTATTACCATCCTCCGAAGATTGTGATCGGCGAGCGGCAGGCCGGCGAGGGGGATGTGGTGGAAGAAATCTATGCTGGTATCACCGCGCCGACCATTCGGACGTCGATCCGGGCGGCAGAGATGGTGAAATATTCCGACAATGCATTTCATGCTCTGAAAGTGACGTTTGCGAACGAGATCGGAAATATCTGCAAGCGGCTCGATATCGACAGCCATGCGGTCATGGACATCTTCTGCCAAGATACGAAGTTGAACCTGTCGAAAGTGTATTTGAAGCCGGGTTTCGCGTTTGGAGGATCCTGCCTTCCGAAAGATCTTCGCGCGCTGTCATATCAGGCCAAACGGACGGATGTGGATGTCCCGGTGTTGAATGCGATCTTGCAGAGCAATGCCGCGCATATTAAGGGCGTGATTCAGCGGATCGTGGGATTGGGAAAGAAAAAGGTCGGATTTCTTGGTATGACGTTCAAACCGGACACCGACGATCTCCGGGAGAGTCCGCTGGTCGAAGTCATTGAGACGTTGCTCGGCAAGGGCTTTCAGGTCAAAATCTATGATAAGAATGTGGCGACCAGCCGCTTGATCGGAGCGAATAAGCGGTTTATCGAAGAGCATATTCCCCATTTGTCTTCACTGCTGGTCGACCAGGCGGCTGATCTCGTGGATGCGGCCCAAGTTGTGGTTGTCGGATATGCGTCGGCCGAGTTCCTGCCGGCGCTGAAACGCATGCGCCCGGACCAGCTCATTATCGACTTGGCGCGGATCGAAGGCCGGGAGGGTCTGACGGCGTCCTATGACGGTATCTGTTGGTGATGAGGCGAGGAGAGTGCGTTGTTTCCCTGGGTAGTTGGCGATGAAAATACTCGTATTGGCTCCAGATATTCCCGCGACATCAAAGATGCCGGGGTCTCCGCGGCTGTTCAATCTCTGCCGGGAACTCTCCCGGCAGCATGAACTGTATCTCCTTACCTATTGTTCTTCCGGCGAGCGGCAGCAGTCCTTCCTGAGCGATCCCACAGCAGCCAAAGTGTTCTCGACAGTTGAGATCTTGCCTGATCCGCCGGCCATGACTTGGTGGGGGCAGCAGTGGCATAGGCTGCATTTGGCTGCTAACTTTCAAACGCGCTTCCGGTTTCCGGAGTATTACCAGGCTATTCGCAGCAGGGTTCGTGAGATGTGTACCAGGAATCGCTGCGATCTGATGTACGTCGACTTGCTCCCTATGGGGCAGTACGTCGACCCTGGACTCGGCGTTCCCGCATTTATCGACCTGCATGATTCGATGACCCTCATGGCCAGGAGAGTGCTCAAGACGACCAGAGGGTGGCGGCAGCATCTCGCCATCTCCGCCCACCTGTTGAAAATACAACAACTGGAGGGTTCCCTCGGGCGGAAGTTCGGCCTGGTAGTCACGAATTCGTCTGTCGATGAACAGGTGCTCGGCGAGCTCTCAACGGGAATCAACACCCTCACGATTACGAACGGCGTCGATATGGGGTATTTTGCACCGGACCATTCGCGTGTGGATGCCGACAAGATTGTCTTTACCGGCGTGATGGGGTATGCCCCCAATGAAGATGCGGCGCTGTTTTTTGCGCAGGAGATCTTTCCTCTGATTCTTGAACAACGCCCCAAGGCGGAATTCTGGATCGTCGGCAGCGATCCGACCGACCGGGTCAAGGAGCTGGGGCGAATGGCCGGCGTTCACGTGACGGGGAAAGTCGAGGATGTGCGGCCCTATTTGAGTCAGGCCGCGGTATTTGTGTGTCCGTTGAGATACGGGTCGGGGGTGAAGAACAAGATCCTCGCGGCGATGGCAATGCAGAAGCCGATCGTGGCGACATCGCTGAGCATCGATGGACTGGATCTCGCCGACGGTCGCGAGGTGCTGCTTGCCGATGAACCACGGGCGTTTGCGGAGAAGGTTGTGGGATTGCTTTCAGATCCGGAAACGGTGAGCCGGCTGGCGGGCAACGGGTTGGCCCGCGTTCAGAGTCAGTATTCGTGGGCGGCGATGGGCCAGGCCTTGGAGAAGGCCATTCAGACTGTCATGGAATCTCGCAAGCCCCGCGAGCGACAGGCCGTCTAGCAACGTCTGCAGAGTTTCTGAAATCGCGATAAGGCGGAATCCCGTGAACATCGTACACCTCCAGGATGCGTATGACGAAGCCTTGTGGGAGCAGTACGTACTGAATCACCCGCAGGCGTCAGGCTATCACCTGCTTGCCTGGCGGGGTATTATTCGAAAGGTATTCGGCCACGCGACGCCCTACTTGATGGTCAAGGATGGAGAGGGGAAAGTCCGGGGCGTCCTCCCCCTGGTCTTCACCAAGAGTCCGATGTTCGGGCGTTTCCTCAC